>MDTB01026955.1_pt1 | contig 58989 bp, 58 predicted proteins | sample 811161 | NCBI WGS metagenome assembly MDTB01 (sample SAMN05326650, study PRJNA326480) | marine metagenome | isolation source: seawater | place: Mediterranean Sea | collected 2009 | reverse complement strand
TCGTCGATTTCAGCCATTGTTGGATCCTGTTCGCCTGATCAGTTCTCTTGAATGTCCAATCCGCTTGGAATGCGAGGTGTTTCAAGATCTTGCAGTGTCTGCATGAGTGCCCGATTGCGGGTCCTTTCCTCATCATTCCTGGCAGACCGTCCGAAGCCCATTTGCGAAGCGTACTCGCGATGCTCGGTCACAAACGCAGGTAGATCGTCCCATACAGAGACCTGTGTGAGTTCCCTGAGTTCATCTTCCGTAATCACTTCACGCATTTTCTTCCACTGGCCGTCCAGTGAAAGCGCGTGCAGTTTCTGTCCCAGGTACTCGAGTCCATGCAGACGCAGCACCTCATGATACGTACGGGTCGATCCATAGAAGGAGAGGGGTGTCCGCAAACCATCCAAGCCTTTGACAATCTCTTCTTCATTTTCGCCATAGACCGTGTAGCCGCTTGCGGCGATATCGATGTCCGCCCAGGTTCTACCTGATCGCATCAGACCGGTTCGAATATTGGGCAACATGACTTCCCGCATATATCGGTCAGTCATGATCCCGCCGTGGGGGAGAACACCGTCGGCGATTTCTCCGGCGACCCTGGCCATCGCAGGACCCACTACGGCCAGGTAGATCTTGGGTCTGGGGTAGTCAATCGGGCCCGGGTTGAAGTTCGGTGTCATAAGGGTGAACTGGTATTGCTTACCCAGAAACTCAGGCGACTTACCGTCCTGCCAGCAGTTCCAGATCGCATGGATCATCTGGATGTATTCTTTCATGCGAGGCGCGGCGGCACTCCAGGTGCCCCCAAAGCGACGGACATTGTGTCCTTTCACCTGGCTTCCCAGCCCTAGTGTAAATCGTCCTTTCGAGAGTACCTGCAGTCCCCAGGCTTCCATTGCGAGCACCATGGGGCTGCGCGGGAATGCAATGGTGACACCGGTCGAGAGACCAATGCGTTCAGTGGCCGTGGCTGCCACGGTCATGGTCAGCATAGAGTCATGCGCCAGTTCACCGCACGTAATAGCATCGAAACCGGCATTCTCCGCGCGTTTCGCAGCTTCGGGAATCTGGTTCAGCCATCCGCCAACGCCTGTGACAAGTCGCATAGACTCTCCTGTCGCGCTCGTTCAACCTGTCAGAGCAAACCTCATCAGCTATGAAAGCGCAAGTTAGAGGTTGGCCGAACGATCCAGTATGACGGAGGAAATACCTTGCGCGTCCGCAAAACAACGATTTCGCCAGTGCGCGGGATCAGGCGTGATGTCTCGGATATAGATTCTTCCCGCCACCCTTGAGCCATCGCGTGAGCTGTGTTCGTCGTGGAAGAGACCTGCTCGGACGCGGAGAGGGGGTAGTGTGATCGCTGGTCGGTCATCTGTTGTGGATGCGAGTCTGGCAGGGGACGCACGAAGCAGTTCATCGCGCTGGGTATTCTGCAGATTGAGTTCGTGGTGGGTCAGACCTGCATGCGTCAGATCCACCAGCGTCACCAAAAGACAGAGGCTTCCGCCGATAACCACCGAGGGATGTATTGCACTGCTCTGCCAGGATGCGCCCTCGTTGTTACGGGCGGCGAGCAGATTGCCGGTGACCATCAACGCGGCCATGATCATGAAGAATTCGAATGGGAACAACGCTCTCCCCACGACCGCAGGGCTGGGTGCGGCGGCGAGTGCAACCAGGGTCAGGCCTGCTATAAGGGCCAGTAGGAGCGGAAACAGTACCAGACTCACCTGCCGGAATCGAAGATAACCCGCGACGATCGCAGTGACAGCGTAGGCGACAGTCAGGAACATCAACGGCGTCAGCTGATGCCAGCTCACCGAGATGACATGCAGCAGTCGAAGCGGCAGATCATCGACGTAGCCAATCTGCGACGCGCGAACATAGTTGCCCGGCGCCGCGATCAGAAACAGCATACCCATGGCCCATCCGGCGAATACAAGCCACGCGCCTCTCGGAATGGGGCCTCGAAAACGCTGGAACCAAGCGAACATCAGCGTCATGGCGGCGAATATCGCGATACTGAGATGTTCCAGCCAGGCGGCGGCTATCAATGACAGAATAGCGATCAGAACTTCAGCTCCCAGGCGCGGGCTGGGGTTCTGCGAAGCCCGGATGTGCAATCCGAGCCGGGACCAGAGAAGGTGCACGACCACCAACGCCAGGACGCAACCCCAGAGATAGCCGATGGCGCCGCTCTTCCACAGCATAACTTCGCCCAGTCTGTGCGGCGCAAACCACAGCAGACTGCAGCCCAGAAACAGGCAGGCCATGCGCTGAATATCATTCAGGTGGGCAAGCTGACGCCAGACGACGACCAGCATGGCTGATACGGCAACACCATTGAGGAGGTGAAACCAGAACAGTCCGTATTCAGTGGACATTGCGAGGTATGTGAGGGCAATCGTTGGTATGCGGCCTGTCCAGTTCTCATATTCAGACAGCAACAAGCCGGGAAAGTCCACGAGTAGAAAGGAGGGGATGGCACGGCAGTAATCGTCAGCGAATCGAGGGACCTCCGCAGAGAGGAAATAGATCACAAGCCCCGTGACCGCGATGAAAATGTAGGCCTGCTTGTCGTTTGCAGGCTGGTCGTGATCAATCAAATGGTGTTACCGTCGCGGTCTCTGAACCAGTGTATATAAACGGTTGATATCAGGACGGCGGGTTATCTGAGCTGGATTTTTCGCGGAAAGTGTACGCTAGCTTGGACTTATAAGTGAATACAAGCGTGACCGTTCTACTGTTGTCACCAATTGATGGAGTCAGGTGTTGAAAGTCGGATTGATTGCAGACACGCATATGCCCGGAACCATTGACGCGTTGTGGTCTGAGGTCATGGATCTGTTTTCAGACGTCGATGTGATCCTGCATGCGGGAGATCTGCACACCCTGTCTGTGGTGGACGAGTTGAGTGCCCTGGCACCCGTGTACGTTGCGCGCGGCAATGGTGATGTCGGGATCGTCGATGACCGACTGCAGGAGGCGTGGGTCCTTCCCCTGGGATCATTCAGCATTGGTATGATCCATCATTTTCCCTCACCCGAACGTAAAACGTCGCAACAGCTCCACAAGTACATGCAACGACATTTCAGGTCGGTACCGGATGTGGTCGTCTATGGGCACACACACCTGGAGGCAATACACGATGTAGACGGTGTTCTCTGCGTCAACCCGGGATCGCCAACACTGCCGCGTAATCAGAGCCTTCGGTATGGTCATGTTGGTATCATGGAGCTGGGAGGCGACAAGCCATCAGTGACGCTTTATGAGCTGTTTGAGGGGGGGGCGCGCACTCTAGGTGCCTGAATGAGCCCGCCGGGGGGGTGGTAGTCCTGTCCGCTGACATATCGGCTGGGCACTAACGCCTTCACCGCTGCTGCCTTGCGTCCCCAAATATTGTGTGGCAGTTTCTGCGTCCACGAAAAACTGGAGCGCCTGTGCTTCTGGATCTACATACGCATTCCATCAAGTCAGATGATGGTCGGGCCAAGGTGGAGAACTACTGTCAGTGGATCAAGGCCCGCAATCTCACTATTGATGGCTTTGTACTCACTGAGCATCGCCAGTTCGACTTTCAATCCGATTACTCGGCACTTTCCGAGGAGTTTGGCATCTGCATTCTGAAAGGTGCAGAGGTAGAAACCGAGTACGGACATGTGCTGGTGTTTGGTGTCAATGAAGGCTTGTACGAGGAATTTGATTTCAGTCGGATAGGGCTACCGCTATCCATGGTGCTTGAGACCAGTGAAGCCCATGGTGCAGTCGCAGTGCCATGCCACCCTGGACGTCCCAAGGTTGGCATGTTTGCCCATACGGAAAACCTCGGAATACCCGAAGGCGTCAAGATCGTTGAGATCATGAATGGTGGCAGCCGCGATGATGAAGATGAGATCGCGCGCAGCAATGCCGAATCGCTGGGTTACGCTGGCATCGGGGGAAGCGATTCACACATCGTCAGTCACATTGGCCGTTGTGCGACCCGGTTTTTCGAACCGGTATCGACCATGGACGAGTTGGTGGCAGCTTTGAAAGCGGAACAATTCGAGGCGGTCAACATCAAGACCTGAGGGCGCCCATGTTGCCGTGTTAGGAAACAGCCGCAGGTCGTGCCGGTTGTCGTAGCTCGATACCTTCAAACAATGAGCGCTGCATCTGATCAATGACCTCGTCGATCGCCATGCCTGAACCCAGCGCCTCCCATGCAGCGGTCAGCAGGTTATCGAAGAGGAATGTCAACCAGACTGGCGAAAGGTCTGATCATACGTCACCAATCTCGATGGCATCAGCCATCACCTCCTCTATTTCTCGGTCATCCTTGTAGATTCGACGCTGGGTTTCGGGATCCGCTGACCAGTTGTTTGTCAGGAACTGGAATTTGTCACCGAGTGGGACGAGTGTACGGATACACTCGATGATCGCCGCTTTGCCGCGCAGGCCATCTGCTTCGATATGCGCGGTTGCCTCATTGGTCTCCCGCACGCAGGTCGCCACCAGATCGCGCAACAAGGTGTCCCGGCTGGGGAAATAACGATACAGCATTGCCCGACCGACGCCGGCAGCGATTGCAATGTCAGACATCGTCGCATGTGGGTGTGTGATCAGGTGAGAGATGGCGGCGTCGCAGATGAAAGCGCGTGTCTGTTGATGTCGCGACAGAGGTGTTGGTTCTCTCTTTTTCAGCCAACCTTTGCCGGTAAGAAGATTGTTCACCCTGCGTTCTTTGTTTAATCTTCTAAAATACTATCGAAACAATATTATGGTTATGCAGCACGGAACGCAATTTTTTTGGGTGATGCTAGGCTGAGATACGTTGCAGCCTTGAAACCGGTTGCTTGAATTCGCAGAGTGTCAATCCTGGGCGGCCTTGAACAGGGGAAGATTAACGCCTTCGTGTGTTTCCCAGGAGATCTGAACCCGCATCCCGATATGGACGGCCTGCCAGTCGGTGTCGATCACATTCGACAACAGGCGTGGACCCTCGTCCAGGTCTATCCACGCGACCACATAGGGAATCAGGTTTCGGAAGAACGGGTGGTAGCTCTGGCGGATGATGCTGTAGGTGTATACGGTGCCCATCCCACTGGCGGCTTTTGATATCAGTTCACCCTCAGTACATCCGGTGCAGTGAGAGCGTGGGTAGAATACGATCGTGTCGCAATGGCTACATTGCTGGAAGTGCAGTTCATGGTCCAGGGTGGCAGCCCAGAAATCCTCAGTGTCCCGTTCTTCCAGGTTGGGTAGTGGACGTTTGATGTCGTTCATGTTGTTTGTCCCTGATCAGTCTGCGGCGAGGATGATGGTGCCGCCTGTGTGACGGCTACCAAGCATGCCTCCATTCCCATGTGCAATCGAGAGTTTCGCGTTGTCGACCTGTGCCGTTGATTCTCCCCGCAACTGGCGCGTTGCTTCGAGCAGCAGAAAGATGCCGCGCATTCCAGGGTGATTGGACGACAGACCGCCACCGTCAGTGTTCAGGGCGGGGCCTTCGGACGGGCGATCGAACCTAAGACGCCCGCCGGTTACGTAGGAACCTCCTTCACCCTTGTCGCAAAAGCCCAGGTCCTCGAGGAGCGTGAGTACGGTAATGGAAAAGGAATCGTAGATCATGGCGATGTCGATTTCCGATGGCGTGACACCAGCTTCGGCAAAAGCGATTGCACCAGATTCGACCGCCGCACTGGTGGTGATATCACCGCCCATCGTGGGATATCGCGTCGCTTCGCCTGTGCCAATTATCCAGACTGGTTTGTTTCGGCAGTCCCGGGCAACGTCGGCAGCCGCGATTACAAGGGCACCGCCACCGTCTGAAATCATGCAGCACTCGAGCAGATGGAGGGGATCAGCGATCACCCTCGAGTTGAGAACATCGTCGATCGTGGTTTCGCGGATGTCCAGAAATTCCAGGTCCTCCATGGCACGCACGGCATCGGGGTTGCGCATGGCATGCAGGCGGGTGGCGACAGAGATTTCTGCAAGCTGGGCGCTGGTGGTGCCGTGGTCAAACATATGCCGTTGCGCCACCATGGCGTAGTTGGCGATGAGTGTCGATCCGGCAAAACCATCGAGATTGTCTGCCGGGTGTAAACCACCGGCGGCACGTCCACCAACACCGATGGCGCGCCTGTCACTATGAGCGGTTGAACCATAGGTCAGTAAAGCAAGACGTGCTTTACCTGCTGCGATATCACGAAGCGCGTGCGCAGCATGAAACTGATATGAACTACCGCCGACAGCAGTTGTGTCGATGACGCGAGGACGGATGCCAAAATACTCTGAGATATTGAGGCCGCTCATGCCGCCACCTTCTCCGGCGTCATAGATGGCATCGACATCGGACCAGTTCAGCCCTGCATCAGCGAGTGCACGTGCGGCGCTTTGCGCCTTGATCTGAAGGGCAGACAATTCGCCCATGACATCGCGGTCCCGGAACTCGTGGATACCGACAATGGCTGCCAAACGGCTTTGCTTCATGGTGTCTCTTGGAGCGGAATGCGTGACACGGAGGATACCGGAACGCGGCGATTCCCGTCACCTGATCGAGCGTGGTATGTCGTCTGTGGATATGGCAGGCTGGCGTTGCGGTATACTGGGGTCGGCCAGCCTCATCGAACATTTGAGAAAGGAACATCGTGTGAAGAGGATTTGCCTGACCGGGGGACTCGCATCCGGAAAATCGACGGCTATCGCCTACCTGAAGGCACAGGGTGCCAGCGTCATTGATGCAGACAAACTCGGCCATATCGTTTACGAAACCGGCACACAGGGTTATCGCAAGGTCATTGATGCATTTGGCGAGGACATCGTTGGTGGCGACGATATGATTGATCGAGGGAAACTGGGCGCCAAGGTTTTCGGAAATCCGGACGAGTTGAAACGGCTGACCGATATCGTGTGGCCAGAGATCCGACATCTGACGGAACTAGAAATGAACAGCTATGAAGCGCTCTATCCCGATGGTGTCGTGGTGCTGGAAGCGGCGGTGCTGTTCGAAGCAGGTTGGGAAGATATGGGTGATCAGGTCTGGGTGATTGCTGTGGAACCCGCGGTGGCGATCGAGCGAGCGTGTGCAAGAGATGGACTCGATCGTGACGCTGTGCAGAGCCGACTGGACGCGCAACTATCCAATGACGAACGTGTGGCCAAATCTGATGTGGTGATCGAAAACAACGGGAGCCAGGCGGAGTTTTTTGAAAGTCTGCAGGCAGCGTGGGAGCAACTCAACCAATAGAAAGTGGCATCTACACGCGCTGCAGTGTCGCAAGGAATGCTTTCAGCACAGACTCGCTGAAATCCCACATATTCTGTCCGCGGTCTGAATGACCGGTCTTACTGACCAGAGAGTGATTGAGCGGACCATCAATCCCGATGGCTGTGGTGCCGGCATCGTGGCCATACCGCGAACCTGTTGGACCGGCGGCACCGAGTTCTGCGATCCCCCAGGTGGCGGATAATTTCTCTCGAGCACTTTTTGCGAATACGGCAGCCATGTCCGCCGACAGTGGCGCGATCCCCTCCACGTCCTCCCGCCTGACATCCAGGTAGGCGCGTCTGGAAGGCAGTGTGTATACGACGCTACCGCCCAGAAAGTACTTCGACGCCCCCGGAACCGCCAGAAGCCGCGCAGCAACAAGGCCACCACTGGAGGACTCGGCGATCGATACGGTGTCTCCCCGGTCGGTCAGCAGGCGGCCAATATCCAGGACAAGGTCGGTGGCAAGCGTGGTCATTGTGGTCCCGTCAGTTCAAGGGTCCCTTGATAGAACCACGTCCCGGGGGGCGATTGTCAAATCCGATCGATTGCTGGCCCGTCATGCGGCTTTACGCTACGCTTCGGACGGCAGCGGCCTGGCGGTGTATCGGGTCAGCAGCAATGAGTTGGGGGAAGGGAACGAGTTGAGGAAAGAGAACGAGTTGAGGAAAGAGAACGTGGATACCTGTTTGATGGCTCACTGATGGAAGTATTGCAGCTGCTGGTCAGTGGCGTTTCACAGGGTTGCGTGTACGGTTTGATCGCCCTGGGGTTTGTACTGATCTACAAGGCAACCGAGATGGTCAATTTCGCCCAGGGCGAGATCATGATGCTCGGAGCATTTGTTGCATTCACCTTTGCGAACCTGTTGGGATGGCCGTTCTGGATGGCAGTCATCATGACCCTCCTAGTCATGGCTGCTTTTGGCGCGCTGACCGAGCGCCTTATCCTCCGCCCGATGATTGGTGAGCCCCCATTTTCGGTATTGATGCTCACGATCGGTATGGGTTATGTCCTTCGTGCGGGTGCAGGTGCCATCTGGGGTAACGAACCCCGTACCCTCACGACGCCCTACAGTGGTGGGATTGTTGACCTGGGCGGTGTGATTATCGGTTACGAGAATATCGTGATCATCGTTGGGACTGCGGTGCTATGCCTTGTTCTCTTTTTGTTCTTCCGATATTCACGCGTGGGTATTGCCATGCAGGCCACCTCTCAGAATCAGCTGGCGGCTTACTACATGGGGATACCGGTGAAACGGATCTACTCGCTTGTCTGGGCGTTGTCCGCTGGTATCGCTGCAACGGCGGGTATCCTGGTCGCTCCCGTTGCCTTGGTAGATCCATTGATGGGGTTCATTGGTATCAAAGCGTTTGCCGCGGCCATTGTCGGCGGCTTCGGCAGTCTCCCGGGCGCGATCCTGGGAGGCATCATCATCGGTGTGGTCGAACAATTCGCGGCACTCTATCTGCCCCCCGGTTTCTCAGAAACGAGTGCGTATGTGATTCTTCTGGTGATGTTGCTGGTGCGTCCTGAAGGTCTGTTTGCCACCATGCTGCAAAAGAAGGTCTGAACGATGAGGTTTGTTCAGAAAACCAGCTACGACCAGGATATCCGCTTCTTTGAACACCGTGGACAGGTGTTCTGGTATGGCTTGCTGGCGTTGGCGGTACTGATTGCACCTTTGTTCATAGAACGCTTCTATCTCGGTGAGCTGTCACTCGTCTTCATCTATGCGATCGCTGGTATCGGGCTCATGTTGCTGGTGGGCTACACCGGGCTGGTCAGCCTGGGTCATGCGGCTTTCCTGGCGATTGGTGCCTACAGTCAGGCGTGGTTGATGAATCAGGGTGTTCCGTTTCCGCTGACCCTGCCGTTGTCGGGGTTTATCACAGCGGCGGTTGGGGCGCTGGTCGGTATCCCCGCATTGCGCATGACGGGTATCTACCTGGCGGTTGCCACGCTCGCGTTTGCGATCATTGTTGAGCAGGTCATTATACACTGGCCGGCTGTTACGGGCGGGTTTACAGGCATGGTGGTACCTCGCGCTCGCATCGAGTTGATCAATCTTGATCTGCAACAGCCGATCGCATTCTACTACCTGTGTCTGGCGATCCTGGTTGGCTGTCTTCTGATTGCCATGAACCTGCTTCGATCACCTACTGGCAGAGCGTTCAGGGCGATTCGTGATTCCGAGATATCAGCCCAGAGTCTTGGGATTCATCTATCCTCAACGAAAACCCTCGCGTTTGCGTTGTCCGCAGGATTTACCGGCGTTGCGGGCAGCCTGTTTGCTCATAAGCTGGGGTACCTGGCTCCTGACTCCTTCACGATTCAGACTTCAATCCTGTTGCTGCTGATGGTCGTTGTTGGAGGAGTGGGGTCACTTCACGGCATTATATATGGTGCGTTGTTCATCGGTTTCCTACCGCAGATGCTTGCTGTCGCACGCGACCTGTTGCCCGTTGGTATCGCCCAGATGCCCGGCCTTGAACCAGCGCTGTTTGGCCTGATCCTGATTCTTGTGCTGATCTACGAACCATTGGGCATCTATGGTCGGTGGCTGAAGATTCGAAGCTATTTCGAACAGTTCCCCCTGTATCGCCGGGCAACGCACAAACGCCAGAAGTCGTATCTACGGACCGAGCGTCTGCGATGAGCCTGCTGGCAATGAACGATGTGTCGCTCAGCTTTGGTGGTGTTAAGGCCGTCCAGGATGTCAGTTTCTCGGTTGAGGAAGGTGAGGTCTTCAGCATTATCGGTCCCAACGGTGCCGGAAAGTCGACGCTGTTCAATCTGATCAGCCGTCTCTACGACTGTGAATCTGGACAGATATTCTGGCAGGGGGAGGAGATCACAAGTGTTCCGAGTCACCGGATCGCCGAACTTGGTATCGCCAGGACGTTTCAGAATACAGAATTGTTTGAACACGAAACGGTGTTGCGTAACCTTCTGATTGGCAAGCACATTCATCGCCGTTCCAACGCGGTCGCAGATATGTTTTTCCTGCCATCAGTCAGACGCCAGGAACTGGTTTTTCGAAAGGAAGTCGAGGATGTCATTGATCTGTTGAACCTTCAGCACTATCGGGATCAGGTGATTGCCAATTTGCCCTACGGTGTCCGCAAAATGGTCGAGGTGGCGCGAGCACTGTGTATTCAACCCAAGGCGGTGCTTCTGGATGAGCCGAGCAGTGGTCTGAATCCGGAGGAGACAGAAGATGTGTCGTTCTGGATTGAAGACATCAATGAAGAACTCGGTGCCACGGTCATCATGGTGGAACACGACATGAAACTCGTGTCCCAGGTCTCGGACCGGGTGTTGGCCCTGGCAGATGGTCAGGTTCTTGCGACGGGAACACCACCGGAGATACAACAACACCCCGAGGTTCTCCGAGCATACCTTGGAGATGCGGAATGAGCCTGTTGACGCTTTCCAATATCGAGACCTACTACGGTCCGATCATGGCTATCCATGGTGTTAGCCTGTCGGTGGAAGAGGGACAGATCGCGATATTGCTCGGGGCCAACGGTGCAGGTAAAACCACGGTTCTGAAAACCATCAGTGGCGCAATGGATCCCCAGAAGGGCAAGGTGTTGTTCGAGGGACAGGAGATCCAGGGCAAAGACCCTGACGAAGTGGCTCGTATGGGTGTCGCCCATGTGCCGGAAGGCCGTGAGGTGTTTCCGTTCCTGACGGTGAAGGAAAACCTGCTGATGGGTGCCTTTTCCAGGCGCGATGATGAGGTCGCCAGCGATATCGATATGGTGCTGGATTATTTTCCGGTATTGAAGGAGAAGGCCTCACAACAGGCGGCCTTCCTCTCAGGTGGACAGCAGCAGATGCTGGCCATTGGGCGCGCGTTGATGCTACGTCCTCGATTGATGTTACTGGATGAACCATCGCTGGGGTTGTCACCAAGACTTGTCAGCGAGATCGCCGAGATCATCAAACGGCTCAATGAGGAACAATCGGTGACGATGCTACTCGTGGAGCAGAATGCGAGGATGGCACTGGATATTGGTGACTATGGGTTTGTGCTTGAAGTCGGTCGGATTGTCATGGAGGACACCTGCGATCGACTGAAAGATGCGGAGGATATCCAAGAGTTCTACCTCGGAATGAAGGATGAGGGTGTACGCGGACGCAGGCGCTGGAAACAGCGTAAAACCTGGCGTTAACGGGAGCTGAATTCAGCATGAAACAGGTCGCCATTTCCACTCACGAAGTTGATCAGTCGCAGGCACTGCCGCGTGTCAGCATCGATGGCTGTCATACCGTGCCACAGCTGTTTTCCAAACGAATACAGGACCATGGAGACAAGGTCGCGATTCGGGAAAAGGACTTTGGGCTTTGGAACGAGTATCGATGGCGAGACTGGGGTGAACGCAGTCGTCGGATAGGTCTTGGGCTGCACTCGCTGGGACTGGAACGTGGTGATGTCTGCTCGATTGCCGGGGAGGTCTGCAAGGAGTGGCTGTTTGCTGACCTCGGTGTCATTTGTGCGGGCGGGGTCACCAACGGGGTGTACCCCACAGATTCAGCATCGCAGGTGGAATACCTGATCAACGACAGTGGCACGCGGTTCTATTTCGCGGAAGACGAAGAACAGCTCGATAAGGTGTTGGAGGTTCGTGAACATACGCCGTGTCTGTCCCGCATCATCATTTTCGATATGGAAGGACTCCGGCACCTGGACGATGCGATGTGCATGTCTCTCGAGGACCTGATGCAATTGGGTGACGACTATGAAAAGGCGCATCCGGGGTCATGGGACAGCACTATCAGCGGTGCGGATCCGGAAGACCTGATGGTCCTCACCTATACATCAGGAACGACGGGCCCCCCCAAGGGCGCAATGATCAGCCAGCGAAACATGATGTTCATGATGGTGAGTCTGCAGAAGGTACTCAATGTATACGCGGATGATCAGCAACTGGGATTTTTGCCGCTGGCACATGTGGCAGGGCGCATGTTCTACACCTTCGCGGTGATAGAAGCTGTCTCTGTGGTGAATCTGATTGAGGATCCGGAGACGATGCTGCAGGACGCAATGGAGGTTGCGCCGACCATCCATTTTGCGGTGCCCCGGGTCTGGGAGAAACAGTATTCCACGGTAACGATCAAGCTCAAGGAGGGCACAGCACTAGGGCAATTCGCGTACAACGTTGCCCTGGGCATTGGTGAAAAGGCGTCACAGTTTGAGCGTGAAGATCAGAAGTTGCCCCTTTGGCTTGCGGTTCAGCGTTTTTTTGCTGACCAGCTTGTATTCAAAAATATCCGCCGCATGCTTGGCATCAATGAAGCGCGTTGGTTGTCGACCGCCGCGGCGCCCATAGCGCCGGAAATCATCGATTGGTACTGGGCGATCGGGAAACCCATGTTCGAGTGTTATGGGCAGACGGAGTGTGCCGGGATCATCACGGCCAACTATCATGGCCACAATCGCATCGGCAGTGTCGGAAAACCCGCACCAGATTGTGAGGTGGTCCTCTCCGAGGAAGGTGAAATACTGATGCGAAGCCCGGGCGTGATCCAGGGTTACTGGAACAAGCCAGAAAAAACCGCTGAAACATTCCGTCAGGGCTGGTTGCACAGTGGCGATGTCGGTCGAATTGATGACGATGGTTATGTCTACATCGTTGATCGTTTGAAGGACATCATCATCACAGCCGGAGGGAAGAACATCACCCCGAGCGAGATTGAGAACCAGTTGAAGTTCTCGCCCTATGTCTCTGACGCAGTGGTCGTGGGAGATCGGAAGCCGTTTCTAACCTGTCTCGTCATGATAGACCAGGAGAATGTCACCAAGTTTGCTCAGGACAACGACGTGCCGTTCACCAACTACACGAGCCTCTGTCACACGCAGGCCGTTCAGGATCTTGTGTCTGACGAAATCGAAATGGTGAACAGCAAGTTTGCGCGCGTAGAGACGATCAAGAAATTCCGGCTGATCGATCAGCTCCTTGACCCGGAGGATGACGAGCTGACGCCAACCATGAAGCTCAAACGCAAAGTTGTACACGAGAAGTACGCGGACCTGATTGCTGAGATGTACTGACGCGTGGCGTATGTCCGTGATTCCATTGGTTCATCCGGATTGACGCTCCTGCTGGTGGCCCTCGTTCTCTGGTGTGTCGCAACGTCGGTTCATGCGCATAATGTCGCCACGGACAACGCCGCCTATATTTCAAAGCTTGAGGGCCCTGCGATCGGTGCATTTCTGTACCTGGGTGCGAAACATATGGTCACGGGCGCCGATCATCTGTTGTATCTTCTTGGTGTCATTTTTTTCCTGTCACACTTCCGTGACGTTCTTTTGCTGGCGTCACTCTTTGCGCTCAGCCACAGCTTGACGTTGATTGGCGGTGTCTGGCTGGACTGGCAGGTCAGCGCCGCACTGATCGATGCAGTGATTGGTCTGTCTGTCGTGTATAAGGCGTTCGAAAACGTTGGAGGTTTCGGGGCGCGCTGGCCGATTTCTCCCGCACAGGCCGTGTTTGGTTTTGGTTTACTTCACGGTTTGGGCCTTGCGACTAAACTGCAGGCGCTGGGTTTGTCCGAGAATGGGCTCTTGACCAATCTCCTGAGTTTCAATGTGGGTGTTGAGTTAGGCCAGGTCTTCTCTCTGGGGATCATGCTGGTGCTCCTTTCGCTCTGGCGTGGGCGAAAACAGAATACATCGGTCAGATTGATCGGAAATGGTGTGTTGATGGTTGCCGGGTTTCTGTTCGCAGGTAGTCATGTTATTGACGGGTGGCTGTTGTGAAACCTGCCTACCAGCTGCTGCTTGCTTTTGGTGTCGCGTTGATTGTGCTCGTGACGATTGTGCTACCTGCAGAACAGGGTATGGACCCGTTGGGAACAGGCCAGCTACTGGGCATCAAGGGGCTAGCATCCACCCAAACCCCAGGAGCTGCTCGAATGGACTCGCCCTACCGTCGGTTTGATCTCACTTTGGAACTTGCGCCGTTCGAATCGGAGGAAGTGAAATTCCTGATGTCTGCATCGGCGGGCCTGGTCTACAGCTGGCAGGCGAGCAATGAGGTCGTCTTCGATCTTCACGCGGAAATCGACACGGCCTCCGATGTCTATACGGAAGAGACACGGTCGTTTGACAGTGGACGAGCGGAATCTAGGCATGGTCAACACGTAGCGCCTTTCGATGGTCAACACGGCTGGTTTTTTGAGAACCGGAACGCTGAACCTGTTACCGTGACCTTGACGGTTGCGGGATTTTTTATCCGTGCACGCCGTTATCAAGGTGGTTATCCTGACGACATTGAGGTGCCTCATGTCTTCGAAATGTCTCATGTCTTAGAAATACCTCATGTCTTTGAAACAATAGGTCAGGAAGGGAACAAAAAAGGGGGAGCTGGGTAATGTCACTGCTCTGGTTTGCGGAATGGCTGGATACCCATGAGTGGAGCACGGCGCTGCACGAGTCTCTGTGGGCCTATCCGATCATCGAATCCACCCATGTGTTGTCGATCATGTGGTTTGTGGGGACGATCATTTTTGTGGATCTTCGGCTGCTCGGTATTTACATGACGCAAACGGCAGTGTCTGAAGTGACGCGACGCGTCCTGCCATGGACAGTGTCCGGGTTTGTGTTGACCTTTGTGACAGGACTGTTGCTGTTTTACGCGATCCCGGTTCGCACATATCAGAGCGTATTCTTTCGGGTGAAGGTGATCATGTTGCTGGTCGCGTTTGCGAACATCCTCTGGTTTCACTACCGGTTGAAAGTCCACCAGCCAGAGTGGGACACCCGGACGAAGCTCCCAGGCAATGTCCGAGCAGCCGCGATGACCTCCTTGTCGTGTTGGGCCACCGTCATCGTGATGGGGCGCATGATCGCCTACAACTGGTTTGATTGTGATCGACCGCAACCTGATTGGGTCATTACCCTCGCTGGGTGTGTGGTATGAACACCTACGACTATTTTGAGATGGCGGAAGACACCGCGATTGGTGTTGCGATCAGGGAATCCCTTTGGCTCTTTCCAGTGATCGAGGCGGTTCATCTGCTTGGCCTTGCCTTGTTGGGGGGCAGCGTCCTGATGATGGTGCTTCGGTTGATGGGTTTGGGGCTTTCGAACCAGTCTGTTCGGGAGGTGCTTGCGCAGACGTCGCCCTGGTTCAATGCGGCGCTTGTCATCATGTTTTCGACGGGTATTCCCTTGTTTCTGTCTGAAGCCATCAAGTGTTTTTACAATGATTCCTTCTGGGTGAAGATGACCGGGCTCGGGATCGGCGTTGTGTATGTCTATCTTGTTCAGAATCCGCTGATTCGACGTGGTGTTGTTAGTGGAGAAGGTGTTATTGGTGGGGATGGTGTTGTGGGTGTGAGTAGCTCGGTGGTTCAGAAGTTCATGGGGCTTGTTTTGTTGGTGATCTGGGTGACGGTGGCGGCGGCTGGGCGGTGGATTGGGTTCTCGGGTTGATGAACGACTCCGAAGTCTAAAGGCTCCGACCCGTCCTCATCGCTTGGATTGCGAGCCCTCCAAAAATCGTAGAACACACTTTTTGGCACCTACGGTTTCTACGAAACCAACTCTTCTGAACTAAGAAGCGTCCGAGTATGCGCGGTATCCGTTTACAGACAGGGAGCATAGATCGCCGAAAAGTAGGCTCTCCACTACGGGCGACAATCCCCACCGGGTTGGACTGTGGATATGGACTCTGGCATTTTACGCTCCCCTGAAGGTTATCAATCGAGCTGAACTTGCCCGTCATCACCTGCGTCGAAGACATGCGAAGACTCTACAAGCGTCGTGTGCCTACCATGTTCCATGACTATGCGGAGTCAGGGTCCTGGACCGAATCCACATTGCGACGGAACCGCGCGGCGTTTGATGATATCTACCTGCGTCAGCGGGTGATGGTGGACCTGGAGTCCCGATCCCTGGCAACAACGATGATTGGGCAACCGGTCTCCATGCCGCTTGCGCTGTCGCCGGTGGGTCTCACAGGGATGCAACATGCGGATGGTGAAATCCATGCGGCGCGTGCTGCAGAAAAAGCCGGTATTCCATTCACGCTGTCTACGATGAGCATTTGTTCCATCGAGGATGTGGCGGCGGCAACAAGTGCGCCGTTCTGGTTTCAGCTCTATGTCATGCGAGATCGAGACTACATCGGGCGGCTGATCGATCGTGCGCGGCTTGCGAGGTGTTCAGCGCTCGTGCTGACGGCGGATCTGCAGATTCTGGGTCAGCGACACCAGGACCTGAAGAACGGGCTTTCGACGCCACCTCGGCTGACACCTCGGAACATCATTGATATGGCGTTCCGACCGCGATGGGCGTTCGGGATGCTGGGTACGAGTCGACGAAACTTCGGCAACGTAATGGGGCACGTCTCTGGCATCGACGACCTGTTTAGCCTGTCGGAGTGGACGGCCTCACAATTTGATCCCACGCTTTCATGGGACGATGTGGACTGGATCAAAACCAGGTGGGGTGGTCCGCTGATTATCAAAGGCATTATGGAGTCCACGGATGCAGAAATGGCTGTGCGAGCGGGCGCAGATGCCATCGTTGTCTCAAATCATGGTGGCCGGCAGCTCGATGGTGCCCCCGGCAGTGTCGATGCACTGCCAGCGATTCTTGATGCGGTCGGTGATGATGTTGAAGTCTGGTTGGACAGTGGGATTCGCACGGGGCAGGACCTGTTCAAGGCGATCGCACTGGGTGCACGAGCGACCATGGCCGGTCGCGCATACATCTATGGCCTGGGGGCGATGGGAGAAGCTGGCGTCACGAAGGTCATTGACATGTTGAAAGCTGAGCTTGATATCACGATGGCCTTCTGTGGGTTGACGGATATCAATGACGTCACGCTGGACGTTATCTGGGATGATTGACTAGGCAGCTGATTGCGACGGGCCTCAGCCAGGAGCTCTCGCGATCACGAGAAAGTACCGACTGTGAAACAGCAACGTCCCTGTCTGTTCCAGTCTTGATTGCAGGGCGTGGAGATGTCGGGCGTGTGAGTCCACACCAAACCCGGGGACAATTCAGGGAATTGCTGTGAGGAGATAGACGGTCGCTCCCACATCGGTAAAGTCGTTGGTACATTCATGGGTTTCTGAACGGTTGATGTCAAAACCCAAAGCTCCGAAGTTCCGACAGACCTCATCGCGGGAGTAAGTGCTGTCATAGGAAACATCGAAAGCCCTGGCGAGATCGGCCATGTTCTGTCCATCAACCTGTTGTGACAGGAAGACGCCGCCAGGAACCAACGTTCGTTTGATCTCTTCAATGTTGAAGAAACCGTGCCGGTTCAGGATCAGGTCGAACGCGTCGTCGTCGAAAGGCATGACCTAGCCATCTTCGGTGTCACGCACATCCACACCTTCGGTTGCCAAGCGAGTTCGACATTGGGTGGATAGCCTTCGCTGGCACCCATGTGGGGTGCCTAGTCGGCTTTCAGTGCCATCAGGCGCTCACCGCCGCCGGTGTCGAGCGCACGGGTCGCGCTGCGAAGATACTCACGTGCCAGTGATGTAAATGACCAGGGTAGTACACTCTCCAATCGCCGGCCATTGATATGTGAAAAATCCTATCCTTCAAACGGGACGGTGGCCTCTGTTCGCCACTCTTCCAGTCGTGACTCACTCATGGGGATCTATGGGCTTGGCGGTGTCTTAGTCGAGACAAAGCGGGACTGGCCTTCGCGCCAGTAGGCCTGATGGCAGGAGACACACACGTTATATAGTTCGCCACCGGCATCAAATAGTGCGCCTTCATCCTGTTGTTCTGCGGCCAGCTTGACCTTTTTGCTGATCCGACTGAGACCGTTTGCGATTTCGTTCCAGTCAGTGACTTCGGCGTCCGGCGGTACTCGGCCTGGCAACATCAGAAGGTTGCCTGATTCCGAAAGAACGACCGCGCTGTGCACAACCGATTCCCAGCCAGCTTCATCGGTGGGTGCAAGGCTTCTTTCGCCGTCTATCGTGACAACCGATCCAGCGGAGTCCCAGACGACGTCTGCAGCCGGTTCGATAACGTGATGCATTAGCTCCGCGACATCCGCTGTGGTGTCGTACGAGGGAGAAGGCGCGTCGACGCTATCACAGCTGACGATCGAGAGGGTGGCGATAACGGTCAGGGTCGGTATCTGAAATCGCGACATCGATTGCTCCGATCTCATCACGTGTGCCTCTTATTCGACCGTTTCCAGTCTTAACGTTGACGCTCGCGGGGGTCGCGTCCATCGCGTGGGGCACCTGTTCCGCTCGAACCCATGAAGATTTTTGATCCGTCGGTAAAGGTGATGTCCCTGCCGTTTGCACGGTTTGAACGATCCTTGGACTGGTAACCGTCAACGACGATAACCGTTCCCGGGAGCAACGATTTCTTTGAAAGACCCCGTCGAAGCAATGTGTTCGGCGTGCCGCCCTCGACCATCCAGATTTCCTTGGAGCCATTCTCAGTGGTGACCTCCAGGTGAATCCACGCGTGGGGATTCACCCACTCAACTTTGACCACTGGACCGGTCAGAACCAGCGGCAGGTTGGGGTCGAATTCGGCGCCGAACGCGTGGTGCGCAGAGGAGGTTGGTATCAGTGCGATCAAGAGTGTAAGCATCCCGATGCGCGAGCATGTGCGCATGGTCTTCGATAGTGATTTCATAACTAACATCTCGGTGCATTTCATTCAGTTTGCGTTCCGGGCTTCATCTTCCAATAGTCGAGCCCCCCTCAGAATGTTACCCATCGAGTAATTGCCTTCATGGCAGGCATATTCGAAGACCCGTTGATCAGTGCGGGGAAGGGGAAACTCACCGGACCAAGGTCCACTCCACGCACCTGGGTCATCAACGGTGAAGTTATACAGGATGGTATCGGCATCTGTCATGGTGAAGCGTTCAGTCACCTTCAGTTCGCGTGTTGCACCTGAAAGTGCAGGCCGGTCAGTGAAGTTGGTGGTTTCCACAACGAGTGTATCTCCTTCCCAATGGCCAACGCTGTCTCCCAGCCACTTGCGGATGTCATCTGGCGCATGTTTGCCGCTGATTCGAATGACTCGCGCGTCGTGTACCATTTCGTTGAGAATCATGACGTGATCGGGCGTCTGCACGATGCGCTTTACGTTGTTGTACAACACTGGCAGCATGGGTGGACCACCTGTTGAGCCAAACCCCAGGAGACAACGGTCTGATAACGTCAATGACTCCGGATGATCGTAGGGACCTGGCCCATCAACCTCCAGCCACCAGGCTTCGCCAGTGTTTTGGCGAAAACGCCCCCGGAAAGCCGCAAACTGCTGCATACGAGCCTCGGTGAAGCGAGGCCGGCGGCCATTTTCAGGCTCATAGATAATGGACGTCCTGAACTTCCCATCTACAACAAAGTTGGATGTGCCGTTGTCGACCCAGAAACTGTTGTAGCCGCCCACGTTACCGGCAGCCCCCCTTGAACCATCTCCACCTACAGGTGGCGCACCTCGCTCAGGATCGCTGTTCCGGTTCGCGAACTCCTTGCCCATGCGGTCTCGTTCAGCAACACGATTGGCATCGTCGACCGTCATATAAAGGTTGTCGCCAAACCGGCGATCCCTCTGGAGCGGCGTCAGCGTTGCAATATCGTAGTGCCCGGAGAGGTCTGGTTTGCCGTCGGCGGTTCTGGGGATATCGGCGATCGTTGTCCATGGAAGAAAAAGTACTGCGATGAACAGCAGGAGTTGTCGCTTCATCTTCATCGTGCCTCTCCCTCGGTGATTCGCGGTGGTGCATCGGTTCGTCGATAATCACCGTAGATCAGTTCTTCAACGAACTCCACACATTTGAAGTCCATTAACTGCATGTCCGTCTCCATGCGGCGGTACAGCGGCATGCTGATCGTAAACGGCCGCGTATAGGTTTCTGCATCTTCAATGGTGGCTTCATAGTGAAGGTGATTGTCGCTGACTCGCGTGTAGCGCTCAGTGACCTTCAGTTTGTCGCTGTGATGGTTGCCAGCACGATCGAACCAGGTGTCAGCCAGCTGGCCGGTCACTTCGATCACGAGTGCCTCGTCCTCCCACCAACCGTAGGACTGTCCCATCCATGAATCAACGGGTGCCTCGCCCGGGTCTGCGAGGTGGATGTCACGGACAGCACCAGCGTACTGGTAGGTGAAAAACAGGCTGTTCTCGCCCTGCAGAATCTGAAACGGCTGTGGCATGTAGGTAGCGCGTGGTATGCCGGGGAGGTAGCACTTTACCTCCGGATCCCGCCCGCTCCAGTTGGCCTGGTTTTCAATCTGCCGGGCACGGCCAGCCTCGGTGTAGGGGAGTTTCCCCCCTTCAACAATACCCAGTCCTGGTGGGACCGCACTGACTGCCCCCATGGCAAGTACCGCCTTCGCGGGGATGGGTCCCATGGGACCTTCTACCACCTCGACAGAGGCGCGAGCCATGTGTCGTTCGATATTGTAGTTGGCTTCGTTCATGGCCTGCCAGATGCCGTTCAGGTCCGGGTGGTCTCCGCCGGGCCCCCTGGGTGACCGGTAATCCGCTGCCAGGACGCCGCAGCTGATAGTCAGTACCGCAATGCCCACGGTAAAACGATTGATCAATGTTGACATGTAATTTCCCCCGATCGAACAGGATAGGGCACGAGCGAACCGCGTGGAAGGGAGGATTTGTCAGCAACCCGTGTGGGTGGATCACACTGGTGAGCCGTTGTATGGTCTTATCCAGTTCAGAAGACCGAAGGGGACGTTTGTGGCAGCAGCAGTTAAAACCAACTGGGGGTCGCAGTTCGGCTTTCTGATGGCCGCCATTGGCTTTGCGGTTGGGCTTGGAAATATCTGGCGATTTCCATACATGACCGGTGAAAATGGGGGCGCTGCGTTTGTGATCGTCTACCTTGTCTGTGCGATCGGTATTGGCGTGCCTATTCTGATCGCTGAAATCATGATTGGTCGCCGGGGAGGCATGAGTCCGCCAGGTGCGATCGCCAATGTCGCGACTGAATCCGGCAGAACGACAAGTTGGTCCTGGGTTGGGAGGCTGAATCTGGCGACGGCGTTTCTCATCGAGGTGGTGTACTGCGTCGTCGCCGGTTGGGTGCTTTATTATCTGTACCTAGCGATCACAACAGGATTTTCCGGTGTTGACAGTGCAGACGCAGGGGTCGCATTCAACGCGATGCTCGGCGACCCCTGGCTGTTGTCGTTCTGGACCGTGGTAGGGCTTACAATCACCGGCGGCATCGTCTACTCGGGCGTCAACAAGGGGATCGAGAACGCGGTACGTGTTCTCATGCCGATGTTATTTGTATTGCTCGTGATTATCGCCATTTACAACGCATTCGCTGACGGATTTGCTGAGGCGGTGTCGTACCTCGCGACTCCCGATTTCAGCAAGGTCAGCGGGGCGATGGTCCTGGACGCGATCGGACAGGCGTTTTTCTCGGTGGGTGTTGCCATGGCGGGCATGATGACGTTTGGCGCCTACCTGCCGCGTGACATCTCCATCGCCAAGTCAGCGATCATTATCATCCTGGCAGATACCGGGGTGGCGCTGGTCGCAGGGCTTGTGATCTTCCCATTGGTGTTCCGTTTTGGCCTCGACCCGGCCGGTGGTGCGGGACTGATCTTCATGACCCTGCCACAGGCATTTGCGGGGATGGAGGGCGGTATTGTGATCGCGATTCTGTTTTTCCTGCTGCTTTCCGTGGCCGCGATCACATCCATGGTCGGTTTGATTGAACCGGTTGTGCGATTCACGGAGGAAACACTGGCCCGTTCACGTCACCAGGCTACCCTGGTGGTTGTTGCTGCCATCTTTGTTTTGAGCACCATCAGCAATCTCGCCTACAACCACTGGTCTGGGATTGAGGCCGCTGGAATCGATATCAATACAGGTCTCGACTACCTGACGAATAACCTGATGCTGACGCTGGGTGGACTCTTTATTGCGGTGTTTGCAGGCTGGGCGATGACCCGAAATGCAAGCAGTGAAGAACTGGCGATGCAGAATGATGGCCTCTTCAGCCTGTGGCATTTTCTGATTCGGTTTGTGGTTCCGGTAGCAGTCGCCATCATCTTTGTTGTTGGTGTGCTGTAGACGGAGCCAGGTCATGTATCGTGTACTGGAGTTCGGCGGTGCCGCCGCGGGTTACGCAGGTCGACTGTTCCTGCAGTCTGGTTGCGACGTTACTCGCGTTGATCGGGAGCCTGTGGGCGATGACGTTGCCGCGCGGTCTCTTGACATTTACCTGAGTACTGGAAAACAACGACAGACTTTCGATTACCTTGCGGACCGACCAGTGCTTGAAGCCATGGCGTCGGCCGCAGACGTCGTGGTCACCGACCTGGCACCTGCGATGCTTGATGAAATCGGCTGGGCCGACTTCCCTGCCGGTCAGGTGCGCGTCAGTATTTCACCGTTCGGACTGAGTGGTCCATACCGGGACTGGCAGGCCACCAGCGCCACGATTCAATCGTTGGGAGGGTTTACGCGGATCATGGGTGACCCGGGCCGCGAACCCCTTATGCTGCCTTTCAGATTGCCGGAGTACCAGGCGGCGCAGCATGCCTACATCGGTGCTATGTCGGTCCTGCTGTCCGGAGACGGTCAGGTCCGTGATATCGAAGTGAGTATGCTTGAGACTGTAATGTCCATGAGCCAGTTCACCACGGTTCTGTGGACCTGCCGAGGGGAATTGCGCGAACGTTTCGGCAATGGTTTCTCGAGTGCATATCCGGTTTGCATGTATCCATGCCAGGATGGCTGGGTGTGCATCAACATCGTGGAAAGCTTCTGGAAACCATTTACCGAGATGATAGATCGACCGGATCTGTTTGCAGATGAACGGTTTGCGTTCAACGCCGCGCGAATGAAGAATCGCGATGAACTGGACGTTATTATCACTGAGGCATTCTCCGATCGGACAATGGCAGAACTGGTGCAGTCGGGTCAGCGAAAATATCGTATCCCGATCGGTTCTCTCTACAGTTTCGAAGACCTGCTTTCAGATGCGCACCTGCAGGCGCGGGAGTTTTTTCAACCTTGTGAACATGACGGGCTGCAGATCCTAGCACCCGGGAACCCCTGGCCGGCACGACCGCTTGAACCACAACCCCGTCTCACCTCGTTTGCAGCAGGAAGTCTGATCACAGATAAGAAAGGGGCGGCAACAGGAAGCGTCGAGACGGATGCTTACCAGCGAACGACCTCGGCGATCGTCAAGGGCCCTTTGAACGGGGTACGTATCCTAGACCTCACACATGTCTGGGCCGGGCCGCTTGCAACCCGGACCCTAGCTGATCTGGGTGCTGATGTTCTGAAAGTGGAGTCAGGGTATGCGCGCGGACCCGCGGTATTGCCAACGAAAACCGGTTTATACCCGAACAATGATGCGGGCGATGAACCCTGGAACCGAAACGGGTTTCTGAACAAGCTGAATCGGAACAAAAAGGGTGTCTCGATCAATCTCAAAGACCCAAGGGGCCGAGATCTGCTACTGAAACTCGTTGGTGAGTGTGACGTGGTAATCGAGAATTTCAGTGCGACCGCAATGCAACGTTTGAACCTGGACTACGATGTCCTGAAGTCAGTCAATCCCAACATCATCTACGTAGCGATGCCCGGGTATGGGGTCTCTGGTCCCAACAGTGATTTTGTAGCGTTTGGACCCAGTGTTGAACCCATGACAGGGATCGGAGCGATCATGGGTTACAGTAACGATGAACCGCACGTGTCAGCGGTCGCGCTGAGTGATCCCATCGCCGGTGTCGGTGCTGCAGCAGCGGTTTTGACTGCATTGCACCAACGTCGCCAAACTGGTGCGGGTGCGTACCTGGATCTTTCGTTGCAGGAGGCGACGGTCCACATGCTGGGCGAGCACCTAGTGTCGTATCAGTTAACCGGGATATCGCCTGTTATCACCGGTAATTCACATCCCGACTATGCGCCACATGGGGTTTATCGCGCGCGCGGTTCGGATGAATGGGTCGCCATCACATGTTCCGATGCGCATAGCTGGTTGTCGTTTGCGGCGATCCTGGGTCTACTGGATGATGACCGGTTTCGGACCGGTGCAGATCGACTCAAGAATCGAGCTGTTCTGAACGACATCATCACGGCTTGGACGATCGCCAGGGACAAGATGGACATCACGCAATCGCTCCAGTCGGTCGGTGTCGCATCGGGCGCCGTCCTGTCTGCCAAAGAATTCATGAGAGACGAACATAATGTGTCGAGAGGATACTTTGTGTCGTTGGGTGGCGCACACATCGAGGCGGTGGAATATCCAGGGCAACCCGTTATTGTCGATGGTGTCCGTCACGAGGGTTTCGTCTGTTGCCCGCGTCTGGGCGGTGACAACGAAGCCGTGCTGACTGAGTTGCTGGATATCGCCGCTGATGAAGTGCAGGCATTGACCGAAGATGGTGTGTTGCACGATCGACCGACGATTTGATACGCAGCGCTTTTAGCCTGATGCCTGCGACTGGCGTCTAATCAATGGTTGCTGTAAAAAAGAAGCCTGAAACAGCCAAATGGGGGGAGCGACCGCATGTCTGAAGCCAAGACCGACATAGAGAAGACACTTGAAAATAACGAGTTCTACACGGAACTGAAAGATCGTGCAGAGTCGTTGAACAGACCTGTGTCCAGAAAGAACCCTCTCGGTGCTGTGGCCGCCGCCCGCAGCCCTGACGCAAAGACCCGTACAGAACGCGCATCCGATATTCGGCAGCAGGATGCGGGACTGGTGCGCGGGGCCATTGAAGAAACCTGGTACAAACCGGTAACGGTCAGCGGTGTCGACATGAAGCTCGAGCCACTGCAACCGAGCGTTGGCACAGTAGTTCACGGTATTGACCTGGCGACGGATCTCGATGATGAAATGGTCGCGTTCCTCCGCAAGGTGTGGCTCGAGCGCAGGGTCATCGGATTTCGCAATCAGCAACATTTGACACCTCTACAGATGAAAGCCTTTGCCGAAAAGTTCGGCGAAGTACAGTCGCGGTATGGCGAAAAAGGCCATGAGCCGAATACACCCTCCGTCGGGCACAACATCGACGTGCCAGAGGTACCGGAGATGCTCACCATCATGGCAGACGAAAATGCCCCGGGCGCTGCCGCCGCGTGGCACGCGGATGCGACCTGGCAGGAGAAGCCGCCCATGGGTTCGATCCTGCTGTGTCGTGAATCACCGGCTGTGGGTGGCGACACCTGCTTCTGCGACTGTTATGCCATGTGGCAGGGATTATCTGAAGAAACGCGTGAGAAAGCGAAATCACTGAAAGCCGTTCATGTTGGAAGTGTCATTCATCAGATGGATGGTGAGACACCGAGTTCTGTTCATCCGATACCGCGCACCCATCCGGAGACCGGACAAACACTGCTCTATGTGCAACAGGGGTTCGTTAAAAGCCTGCATCCCTCCCACGGCGTTCCTCCGGATGAGGAAGCAGCCATGCTGGCGGAGATGAAGAATCAGGAAGGTCGTCTCGAATACACGTGTCGTTTCCGTTGGGATGAGGGCTCCATCGCCATGTGGGACAACCGTGCGGTTCTCCACAGTGCCAGCGCTGACTTCTGGCCTTACAGCCGATACATGGAAAGACTGACTATCCTGGATTACGACGAGAAACGCAGGATCCCCTATTACAGGCCCGAGTAACTGCGTTCTTGCCGTATCGTCGCGTTGGTTGACACCGTTCCAACTATATATATGGTGCGGCCAAATCCATGATAACGACGTATCTTCAAGGTCTGAGGCACCGTTTTGCCGCCACACCCGTTCGTATCGTGGCAATTCTTCCCGGGATGGTTGATACGAAGATGACAGAATCCATGCCCACGGGACCTCTTTTCGTGGTGGCGAAGGATATCGTTAAAGCTCTGAGTACCGGTCGGGATGTTGTCTATACACCATGGTTTTGGCGCTACATCATGCTGATCATCCGTTGGCTACCATGGCATGTGTTCAAAAGACTCAACATATGATGAAGCTGAGGAACTGTCGGTCACTGATCTAACAGGAGAGGAATTGTGGGAGACGTACCAGAGGTCCGGACATTGGCGTTCGATGTTGGCGGTAGCGTGTTTGACTGGCAAACCGCCGTAAGGAGAGATTTACGCGTATTGATTGAAAACCATGGTGCCGAAATCGATGACCATGCGTTTGCACATACGTGGCGCAGACGGATGTTCGAGATGGTCCGTGAGGTCCGTCACGGTGAAAGGGACTGGTGTAATGCGGATGATCTGCATCGCACAGCGCTCGACGAGATTACGCCACAGTTCCCTGGTTTCGACCTGACACCAGGCGAAAAAGATGACCTCACATTGACGTGGCATGCGCTCGATGTATGGCCGGATTTTCCTGACGCCCTGGTCCGGCTTCGTGAGCGGTATAAGGTGGTCGTGCTGTCGGTGTTGTCGTATTCAATCCTGGTGGACTCATCTAAACACGCGGGAATCAGTTGGGATGGCCTGCTGTCCTGCGAGTTTTTGGGACACTACAAGCCATCACCGGAAGCCTACCAGCGCTGTGCCACCCTGGTTCGTTGCGCGCCGGAAGAAGTGATGATGGTGGCGACACACCCACCGGACCTCGCGGCAGCATCCCGGGCTGGCATGCGTACCGGTCACGTCAAGCCCAAGATGGAAGAAGGTGGTAGTACCGGTGACACGTCGATCTTTGATGTGTTGGCTCAAGACTACACAGATTTTGCGGATCAGATGTGTTCGTGAACCAGGTCTTTTGAAACCGCCTGGAGATCTGAAAGATGTCAAATGTCATTGTCTTCATGTCGGATGAGCACAACCCACGATATGGCTCGCCGTACGGCCATGACTTCATCCAGACACCCAACATGCAACTACTCGCCGACATGGGTACGTTGTTTGAGAATGCATACTGTCCCTCCCCACTCTGTGTGCCCAGCCGCTCTGCGTTTCTCTCCGGCAGACGTGTTCACCAGGTTGGGGCCTATGGAAACAACCGGATTGGCATCCCGGTAGAGACTAACGGTATTGGAAAGGTGCTAAAGGGCATGGGTGTTTACTCCGTATTCATCGGTAAAACGCATGCCTACAGACCCATCGGCGAACTGGGGTTTACAGAGATACTACTACCTAGTGGGGACACGGATCAGGCGTTTGATGCTGCGCAGGAACGACAACCCCTGGCCGTAAGGGTCGGGTCCGCACGGCGGGAGGCCATGTATGGTCCGCGTGACCAACCGTGGGGCAAGGATGAGGACTATGTGGATGCAGCGGTCAGTTGGTTGCTAGACACCGCGAACACAGTCGATCAGCCCTGGGTGCTCTACGTGAATCTGCTGAAACCGCACTTTCCACATTTTTGTTACGAAGAACTCTGGGATCTTTATGCGGACCATGCAGATCTTCCAAGTTACAGTGCGGATACGGAAACCGGCCAGCATGCGTACAGCCAGGATCTGCGCGAACACTTTGAGCTCAGTGGATTTTCTGAAGAGCATATCCGAGGACAGCGACGAGGTTATTACGCATGTGTGACCTTTATCGATCGCCAGATTGGTCGGATCATGGCCGCACTACAACAGTCTGATCTTACGGACACAACCAATCTGATCTACACCAGCGATCACGGCGAAATGCTGGGCAAGTTTGGATTGTGGTGGAAATGCAACCTTCTCGAGGATGCGGCCAGGATTCCCTGCATCGCGGCAGGTCCCGATTTCACTCACAGATCTGTGACGACACCGGTTGACCTGCACGACGTGCAGGCAAGCGTGTTGACATTGACGGGAGCAGAAATGCCGGCAGACAGGTTGGGGATACCGCTGCAGGATGTGTCAGATCAAGACGATGAGCGGGTTGTATTCTCCGAGTATCACGGTCATGGCACTCGCGCCGGTTCATTCATGGTACGTCAGGGATCCTGGAAGCTGATTCATCACTTCGCTGCGGAGGATCAGCTGTTCGACCTCCAATCCGATCCGCATGAGCTCAGCAATGTGGCGTCATCAGAACCTGAAAGGATGTATGCCCTCATGAGCGTGTTAAGAGGAATCTGCGATCCGAACCAAGTACAGGACGCCGCAGAGGCAGCCTGGCACAAACAGCTCCAATTGAATGCTTCTATCCCGTGATTATCGGCGCAGCTACTTACCGCGTTGACTGATCATGGTCAGCAACGTGAGCATTTCTGCGGGATCCATGCGGCCTACAGGGGAATTGCTGTACGTGGACATGCGGACTCTGCCATCGGGTGAAATGACAAACTCACTGGGCTGTATGAAGTTTCGTTCTTCGTCCCACCAAGCGCCCATGGCATCACCTTGCTCGCGCGTGACACCGTATCCCAGCGGAAAACCCAGTGGATCCGCGACGGCCCCGGACTGTTCTTCGTTGTAGACCGAGGCAGCAAACAAACTCACACCCAATGCATCGAACGCAGCACGGCGTTCTTCGTATCCGTTTAACAAACGGATGCAATACGGTCACCAGAAACCGCGGTAGAACAGCGCAATAGTAAATCCGTTGGCATCGTTGCGTGGCAGTTGGTATTCTCCGCCACCAACTGTCTTGAAGGTCAGAGATGGGAACGGATCACCACCATGGAGTTTTTTCAAGAGTTCTCCCGCGTGAATTTTCGTTGTTGACTGCATCATACACGCCCCACATCTCTTCGTGCGAATCGGGATCGGGAGGAAAAAACAACAGAAGGTGCGGAACCAGCCTATGAAGTCGATCCCTACACCTTTCGCGCCGCTGCTGCTTCGCCACTAGGTATCGAGGTCGTAACGATCTGGCTTGAGCGACACCACGCCAATCGTGACGTGGTCACGGAATGCAAGCGAATACAGGCTGCGCGATCTCCGGGCGTGGGCACCACCGGTCACCACATCGAGATGAGTGACTTTGATCTCTTGATGATCGAGCCAGTTTCGAATAACCACAGCATCTAGAAACGTTCGATTTTGTGCAGATGATGGTGATGGCACTGCATATGATTGAATTCCCAGTGTTAACAGCTCATCCGATGCGCGCTCTGCGTACGTCGCATGATCCGTTTACCAATCCCGAATGGAGCCGCCGCTGGTCGGGACAAAATCGTAGCTGCTGTCGTGGATGTGTCTCTGCGCATGTTTCAGTTGCCGTAGCGATAGCCACCCCTCAACGACGACAACACCGACACCCTGATGGTTATGCAGCGAGAGGAAGTTTGCGACTCCCCAAACAAGCACGATGGATAGCGTTCCGATGACGATAATGATCACTACCCAGTAGTGTAGGCAGGATGACGCTACGACGTGCAAACAGCTTTATGGGTTCGCCACGTCAGACAATGTCAGAAACTGCGTGGCATATTCAGGACATGTTCGCCGATATAGCTGAGGATCAGGTTGGTTGATATGGGCGCAATCTGGTACAGGCGGGTTTCCCGGAACTTGCGCTCAATATGGTATTCCTTAGCGAACGCGAAACCACCATGCGTCTGCATACAGACGTCTCCGGCGTGCCATGAGGCTTCAGAGGCGAGCATTTTTGCCATGTTGGCTTCTGCACCACAGGGTTCACCCGCATCGAACATTTGCGCGGCTTTCTCGACCATCAACCAGGCCGATTCGACTTCGGTGTAGCAGCGTGCAATGGGAAACTGAACACCCTGATTCTGTCCGATGGGACGCCCGAAGACCTCACGCTCGGTCGAGTAGGCGCTGGCTTTGTCGATGAAGTAGCGACCATCGCCAACACATTCTGCGGCGATCAGTACACGTTCAGCGTTCATGCCGTCCAGAATCACCTTGAATCCTTTGCCTTCTTGACCCAGGAGGTTCTGAACAGGAATCTTCAGATCATCAAAGAACAACTCGCAGGAATGATGATTGATCATCGATTCGATGGGGCGGATGTCGAGCCCGTTGCCAACCGCATCCTGCAAGTCGACGATGAACGCAGACAGACCTTCGGTCTTCTTTGTGACTTCATCTTTGGCGGTCGTGCGCGCCAGCAGCACCATGAGGTCCGAATGTTCGATGCGACTAATCCAGACTTTCTGGCCGTTCACGACGTAGTGATCGCCGTCGCGTCGGGCGAATGTTTTCAGGCTGGTTGTGTCCGTGCCAGTGGTTGGTTCGGTGACACCAAAGCTCTGCAGCCGGAGTTCACCTGCAGCGATCTTGGGCAGGTATGCCTGCTTCTGTTCGTCGTTACCGTGGCGAAGGATAGAGCCCATCACATACATTTGGGCATGACAGGCGCCCGCATGCGCCCCGGAACGGCAAACTTCCTCCATCACAACTGCAGCCTCATATACTCCCAGTCCGGCGCCGCCGTACTCGGATGGGATCAGGACAGTCAGGAAACCGCTGGTGGTTAGTTCTTTGACAAAGTCAGTGGGGTAACCTCGCGTTCTGTCCAGATCCAACCAATAATCTTCACCGTAGTTCTCGCACAGCTGGCGGACTGAGTTACGAATCTCCTGAATGTCGCTTGCTTCTGCCATATCCCGCTTACGTCCTCTAAAAAATCTGCGCGCAAGATAGCATATTGCAGCGTCGTTGGTCGTGCGCCAGGACTCTGTCTAGACCCGCCAAAGAACACACCGTAGTATGGGAGCTGTTTCAGTGCGTGAGCAGGAGAGGATGATGCAACGTCGTGGGCGAAAAGGTGGTGTATTGTGCGGTCTCATGGGCCTTCTGTTGCTGGTTGGCTGCGGGGGTGACAGTGCGCCATCGGGGCAGGACGGGTCGGATGGAGGCCGGCCATTCCAGGGCGTTACCGACACTGAAGTTGTCCTAGGAGCCCATACGGATCTCTCGGGTCCGATAGCGATCTGGGGTGTTGAGTCCATGAATGGCCTGCGCATGCGCTTTGAAGAGGTGAATGAAGCAGGCGGCGTTCATGGTAGACAGATCCGATTCGTGGTCGAGGACACTCAATACCAGGTGCCGAAAGCGATTTCAGCTGGCAACAAGCTGATCAATCGGGACAAGATTTTCGCGATGGTTTTGGCCCTTGGTACCCAGACAAACAACGCGGTTCTGACTCAGCAACTCGAGGCGGGTGTCCCCAACCTCTTCCCCTTGACGGGAGCCCGTTCGATGAATGAACCGTATCACGATCTGAAATTTACTCAGCGGGGTATCTACTACGATGAAGTTCAGGCGGCGGTGGCGTACTTCATCAACGAACGACAAAAACAATCTGTTTGTGTGATTCACCACGACAGTGAGTATGGTGCCGAGATCTACGATGCGGTTGAAGATCAACTGGCGTCAATGAACATGGCTATCGTTGCGTCGTCTGCGCACAAGCCGACCGAAACTGAATTTACCGCCTCCATTCTGAAGTTGCGGAACGCCGGGTGTGATGTTGTTTTTCTGGCAACGGTACATCGTGACAGTATTCTTATTTTCGAAACTGCTCGAAAGCTGGGGTGGGATGATGTGGATTTCGTGGGCCAAAATGCTGCCTATGGAAAGGTGATCGCTGAGGTCCCGAGTGGAGCATCTGAGGGATACTATTGTTTTGCCCACCTTGCCGCCCCCTATATCGAAGACGAACTCCCGGCCGCAGCGCGTGCGTGGTGGGACAGATATGAAGCCAGATACGGTGAAGCCCCTGATATTGTTGCGATGGAGAGCTATAGGGCCGCGGATCTGGTGGTCCTGGCGCTCGAGAATGCTGGGCAGGAACTGAGCATGGATAGTTTCATCGCAGGGATGGAAGCCATCACAGACTATTCCGATGCGTTTGGTTACAAGGTGTCCTTTGGACCCGGTGATCATCAGGGCGTCAGTGAGTCGGTACTCAGCGTCGTCAAGGATGGGCGCTGGCAGACAGTGGAACAGAGCGTCAGTTACTGACGGGTGCCGATGACCCGCCGTCCCGATCTTTCATGGCTTGGACGATGTTGTCGTGTGACTGTTGATCGCCCCCTTGGTAGTCGGCATCCACGGTTACCGGATGTATTCTACCCTGTCAACTATGGCTTCATCGAGGGAACCCTGGTTGGTGACGGCTGTGAGATTGATGCCTATATTCTTGATGTGGGCGAGCCGGTCGCCAGTTACTGCGGACTCTGTGTCGCTGTGATCGATCGTCGGAATGAGGATGAAGATAAACTGGTTTTTGCTGATCGTCCGGTGACAGAAGATGTGATTCGGGCGCAGACTGAATTCATGGAACGGCATTTCGATATTGAAATAGCCGTGCTGCCTGGATCAGGGGCAATCTCAATTCTTGAATTCATCCAGAAGGGTTCTGCGACGGCATCGTTCCTGCGCTGACGAGGGATACGCTCCCGTCGGTCATCACTGGTCGAGGCCATTGATGGACAGGTGTTGTTGTCACGGTATTGCAGTGCCGCTGCCAGTTGCCGTTCATTGATGTCCCCCAGCGGCTGTGAGAAGTCGTCAGCGACGACACATCCGGGAAGAGGCACGCCTTCAACCTGAGGCGTATTCGCGGGTGAAAACCCGTCCGGATAGTCGCCGAATCCCATCGCGTTCTCTCCTCGAAACTGGATGGTAAAGTAGCTGGTGCCACAGTTGTCGAATGCGTAGAAACCGTACGGTTTTCCGCAGGTTGTCTCGCCGATCAGGATGACCTCAACCCCGATTCCCATCAATCCGTTGATCACCGCTTCACTGGCGCTACAGGTTCGGGCACTCGAAAGGATGTAGACGCGATCCAGGTTCAGGCGGGGCAACGGCGTCCCGGCTGTTGCGGAGAAACCGGCGGCGGAGAAGTGAAACGGCGTTGGTCGCAACGGCAGGCCAGTCAGCGGATTGAAGTCGTTGTGTTTTTTGTTGAATCGCATGGCATCGAAGGTCTGACCCTCGGCTCTGGCCCCGGCAATCATTGCGGCAGTCTGATTCGCGATATCCAGAAACCCTCCTCCGTTGTACCGCATGTCCAGAACCAGGTCTGAGATGTCATCATCACGAAGAGAGGTCATGGCATCGATGAGCAGGGCCTCGGCAGTGGCGATATGCCGATGGAATGAGACGTAGCCAACGGGACCGGCATCCGTATCAATCACCTGAACATTTTGAACCGGCGTCGAAGTGACCAGTGAGGCGGTCATGGAAACTTCAAGCTCGCTGCCATCGGTGCGTTCAAATACAAAGTCGTGGGAGGCTCCCTCGATGGGAAACAGTGCATCGTTGAGGTCTGTGACCGTATCCCCACCGCTCGCGGAGACAGCATCAAAACCGTTCACCTCAATGACCTCGTCCCCCCGCCGGATACCCAGATTATGGGCCTGGGAACTCGGTTCGACGATGGCGACAACGATTCGTCGTGGGGGTGATGGTGAGACCAGTGAAAATGTGATGCCGTAGCCCCCGGCGACGCCCCCCTGTGACTGTTGGCGCCAGACTTCTGAGTCAACGGTGAAGTGAAATTGGTCCTTGAAGTTACCGGATGGCGTTAATGCAAAGGACCGCATCAGGCTGAAATAGTCAGCGGTCTCGAAGTCGTTCGGGTCGACGTCCTCGATTTCGTCATACCAGAGATACAGGTCATTGCTCCAGGATCTCAGCCAGTTGTTTTCGTCGGTACTGGTGCCCTGGCGATCAGGAAATGGTGAGCCGGTGGCGGGATCGTAGCCACTTCTCGGGGCACGGCAACGGTCTTTAAACTGGGTGGCGTCTTCGAAGACACCTGCCTGGAATCGGTCACTGATGGCGGCAGCGATGTTGTTCTGACGGTCACTGATGGCGTTGCCACCGCCCCCGCCTCCGCATCCCATGAGTGCGACGGCGACAATGAGCGGCCATCTCCTGCGCCAGCGTAGGTTGAGGACGTAGCGTAAAACTGGGTGTTGTGACCGATCCATACGAGACAACTCAGGTCGACTATCCGATTTTAATCTATATGTGCGTCAACGGTCGCAATCCGTTCAAAGATTTTCATGTGATGTACGGATTGAGTTCCCAGTAAAAGTAGACCGACGTAGTCATTGAATGCTTCAGCCACTCCGATATTCGGCTACTATTGGCGATCAGGTGGGATCAGGCAGGTATCAGGGCCGGCCGTGGACACTCTGGGGCACTTTGGGTGGATGGAGCAGCTATGAGTATTTTTCGACGCGGAAAAACCAACATATGTTACGAGGTGTTGGGTCGAACAGGGCCGTGGGTCGTGCTCACACCAGGCGGCCGCCAGGGTTTGGAGGCAGTTCGCGGGTTGGGAGAGCAGATCAGCGCGGAGGGGTATCGGGTATTGCTTCACGATCGTCGCAACTGCGGGGCGTCAGATGTTGATATCGAAGATGATTCACAATCTGAACAGGAAATCTGGGCGGACGATGTTCATGCCATTCTCACAGAGCTTGGTGCGTTGCCCGTGATTGCTGGTGGCGGGTCTGCAGGTTGCCGGCTGTCTCTCTTGCTCGCACTCCGACATCCAGGTTCGGTTCAGGGACTATTGCTCTGGTACGTCACCGGAGGCCAGGTGGCAGCAACACAGCTTGGCAACGCCTATTACGGACAGTTCATCACGTTGGCGGAAGCATCGGGTATGTCGGCGGTCGCCGACTCGGAATTTTTTGCGGAACGCATCAGGGAGAACCCGGACAACAGGCAACGTTTGCTGTCGTACGCGGTTCCGGATTTTGTTCGCGTGATGTCTGCGTGGCAATCGTTCTTCACGGCAGGGGCTGACTTGCCGGTCATTGGTGCGACACGCGAACAACTGGCCACCGTCAATCTACCGACCTGCATTGTTCCGGGTTCAGATCCGGTTCACCCCAGGGAAGTGGCACTGGGGCTCCATGAGATCCTGCCTGACAGTGAGTTTCACTACCCGTTTTCCCAGGAGGAACGCTACTCACTGAAGCAAGTGCCGCTCCCGGAAATAGGGCGCCGATTTGATGAGAACAAGAACCGCCTGTTTGTGGACTTTCTGAGACGCCGCTTACCAGCCTAGTGGCCGTTTTCAATCAACCCCAGATAGAACTGAGTCGCTTGTCTCGGCCGCAATTGAAGCGATAGAACTTATACTGGTACGGATTCTTCATATAATAATCCTGATGGTAGTCCTCTGCGGGCCAGAACGTATCCGCTGCATCCACCTCGGTCGCCACTGGTTTTTCGAAGCGCGCCATGACACCTGCTCTTGATGCTTCTGCGAGTTGCCGCTGGCTGTCATCAAGATAGTAGATCCCCGAGCGATACTGGCTTCCCCGGTCACAGAACTGACGATCTATGGCAAACGGATCCACATTGACCCAGAAGACCTCAAGCAACTGCTCATAGCTGATCACGTTCGGGTCGTAGACAATCTTGACGGCTTCGGTGTGCCCGGTACGGCCCTTCGACACCTGCTTATAGGTGGGGTTCTCGATTCGACCTGCCGTGTATCCTGAGATGGTCGCTTTGACACCCGGGAGTTTGTCGAAGGGAGGTTCCATACACCAAAAACAGCCACCGGCGAAAATGGCTATCGCCTCTTCTGAGCCGGGTTCTGTGGGTACTGTCGTGGGTGCCGTCTGGGTTGCGTATGACAACAGTGCAGGTATCGTGACAACAACGACAAGTGCAGCAAGGATGTATCGACGTAGGTTCATGATGAGACTCCGGTTAGTTCGGTTCCTGTTTAGGTACGGAGGGTAGGCAGCGATTCACCATCGGGGTAGAACAACAACGCGAGTCCGTTGTTACACCATCGTTCCCTCCTGGGCCTCGGACCGTCAGAGAATACGTGACCCTGGTGTCCTCCGCAGCGGGCGCAGTGGTATTCGGTGCGGGGTATGATCAGCTTGTAGTCACTCTTGGTCCCCATCGCACCTTTCAGGTGGTTGGTGAAACTGGGCCATCCGGTGCCGCTGTCATACTTCTGCTGGCTCGTAAACAATGGCAGGAAACAGGCGGCACAGACGTAGGTACCTTCGCGTTTCTCGTCGTTGAGCGGACTCGTGAATGAGGGCTCTGTTGCTTCCTCGAAAAGAACCAGGTAACGATTTCTGGGCAGGAGTTTTCTCCATTCTTCCGGACTTTTGTTCAGCCTGGGTAGTGGCTTCGCACAGGCGTTAGGCAGCGCGGCAATCAGCGGTATTGCGGCCATGGTCTGAATCAGCTGTCGTCGTTGCATGGTGTCACTCGGTGGCTTTTACGTCGTTCACTGTAGATTGGACCATCCTGAATGTGAAACGTTACATTCCTCGCTTGATATCAGCCGATCTGCCCGGAACGCGCCGAGAAGCACCCCGGGTGTGTCAGCTGATTGCATCCGCCGGCCCCTACATCGTCTGCGGATGTTCATCGACCGTCTGAGTTTCAGATGACGCCGCCGTTCAAACCGTGGGACAATCCCTCGTTATCCCACACGACGGAATCAAACATGAAAATCGGTGTCATGCTCGGCGCGTCCGGACCCAGTGCCAATCTGGCGGCTCATATCGAATCTGCTAAAACGGCGGAAGCAGATGGATTCGACAGCGTCTGGATGGCCAATATTTTCGGTCTGGATGCGATTTCAACGCTGGGCTTTGCAGGTCGTGAAACCTCTCGCATTAAACTGGGCACCGCAGTGACCCCTACCTATCCACGGCATCCAACGGCGATTGCCCAGCAGGCACTCACAACTGCAGCTGCCTGTGATGGACGTTTTGTGCTGGGGATCGGGCTTTCCCACAAGGTGGTGATCGAGAATATGTTGGGACACAGCTATGACAAACCTGCTCGACACATGCGGGAGTACCTGTCTGTGCTGGCGCCTCTGCTTCGAGGCGAGGCGGTGAACTACAACGGTGAGCAATACCGTGTTAACGGATTCAGCATCAACTTCGCAGAGATGCCGAAAGTACCGCTGGTGGTCGCCGCATTGGGACCGGTCATGCTGGATCTGACCGGGAGACTGGCAGACGGTACGATCACATGGATGACAGGGCCTGCCACGCTGGAATCACATATTATCCCTGGTATCAGTAAAGGCGCTGCCGCTGAGGGCAAACCGCAACCGTCTGTGATTGTCGGTATGCCGATTGTGCTGACCAACGATGAGGACGGGGCGCGTAACTTCATCGGGCAGACCCTCGCCATGTATGGGCAGTTGCCGTCCTACAGGGCCATGCTGGACAAGGAAGGTGCGGCGGGACCAGCTGATCTTGCGATGGTCGGCGACGAGGCGACGCTGCGCGCAGGACTTGCACGTCTGAGAGATATGGGGGTGACGGATTTTGGCGCAGCGATCAGTGCATCAGACTCTGAAACCCATGCGAGGACGCAAGCGTTTCTGAAAGCAGAAGCCTCCGCATAGCGCAGGGGACGACAGTGGTCCGTCAGCCCGTTACAGGCTGACGTGAATCTGCGAATACAAGGTCGACTGGTTGGCGAAGAAAACCGCGTTGTCGCTCTGTGTATCCCGGTAGCCAAAACGAAAGTGAGTGTGCTGGAGTGGGAACCACTGATATTCTAGGGTTGTCTGGTCCAGGTCTTCAAACTGATCACCTGAGCGGATTTCCACACCCAGCTTTAGGTAGTGTCCCTGTGGAATCAGCCAGTTGGCTTCAATGAATACGGGATCCTGTTCCCTGTCAGGCATACCCGTCTGGCTATCTGTGATCTGGTCAAATTCCAGCAACCAGCTCACCGCACCGGTACGAATGCCTGCAAAGATACCTGTCATGTCCCGGTCGACACTGTCGGTAGCATCAACAGTGGTGAGCAAGATCATCGTCGCCTCTCCGGTTTCCCGCAGGAAAATCATGTTGGCAGTACCACGGCCGTTACTCTCTACCGGTGCCAGTGATTCATACGGACTCAGATTCGTCCAGATGTCGGTGATGATGGGTGTCTCAAGCACAGCGGCATCCGCTACGCCGTCGAGATCTTCGATGGTGACCCCATCTGGCAGGACCAGTTCCCCGCCCTCGATCAGATCACTCACGCTTTAAATACTGACGACCAGCGCCACAACACTTTCGTTGGCGAGTCGGACTGGTCCGTTGGAGCCTGGGCAGGTGAGATTCGGTACCCGGGGCACGAAGATGAATCCATTGAGCATGATTTTTTTGTTGGCTACCAGCGACCCGTAGGACCGGACCAGGGCGTCAGTGTCAGCATCTGGCGATACCACTACGATGCTGCACTAGTCTCTGAGTACAACTACACACAGTTTTGGCATCGTGGCAGTTTCGAGGCGAGTTCACAGTGACTGCCGGGTTGTCGAACAACCAGTACAGAAGAAACACATAAACGCGCGTTGGGGAGTCAGCCTGGCACAAACCATGGCATCAGGTACTGGGGACGACCACGATTGGCCATCATGACTTTGCGATCGAACGTTGGGAGGACCTGAATTACACACGCACGGAGGCGGCATTTGAGTCAGGTGCCTGGCGGGGGTCACTCGGTTATACGCACCAGATTCCCTCTCTCTCCTCCGGTCAGAACTGTTTGCACACGATGGTTGGTCCGCCAGTATCGGGTACCAATTTTAGCCAGCGCTCTTGCCTCTCTCTCAGTACCTTCAGTATCACTCATAGAGCCCTCATGTATACTGGTCGCAAATGACTGATCCAGCCTATCGCGAAGAATTTGATAACAAGCCGTTCCACAAACAGCTTGGTATTACGCTGGTTGAGCAACGCCGCGGGTTCGGGAAGATCCAGCTGCACAAGGACGCGGATACCCCGGGTGGCATCGGTGGCAGTGTTCACGGAGGTGTGCTGGCTACCATGGTGGACATCGCGATGATCGTTGCAGTGTTTTCTGACCTAGGACCTGATGATGAACCCGCTGGTACTGCTGAGTTGGGCATCACATACCTCAGACAAGCCCATGGGAACGTTATCTTTGCCGAAGCCACGCTGGTCAAAAAGGGACGCCAGCTGGCCTACATTGATGTGGATATCATCGATGGTGAAGGAAGACTGTGCGCAAGGGGCAGAACGCTCTACGCATTTCGTGCACGAAGGGAAGGGAATTAATTGATGGCATTCAGGAAGGTCGGACGGTCAGCGTTGAAGATTGGTCCGCTGGCGGTGGGTACAGTGAATTTCGGATGGCTGACGGATGAGCTTGACAGCTTTTCGATTCTGGATGCTTCTCACGATCGTGGGCTCAATATGATCGATACATCCGACAACTACAACGCAGGAATCACGGAGTCACTGCTGGGTCGCTATATTTCAGATCGTGGCCGCCGTGAGCAGATTGTGCTGGCCACCAAGTGCTATTCACCGCCTAACGAGTGGGGGAGCAGGGATCTGGTCAAACAAAGCGGTTCCTGGGTGGGCCCCAATCAGCGTGGTCTTTCCGCCAAGCATATTGTAGAGGCATGTGAAGCCAGTCTTCGACGCTTGCAGACGGACTATATCGACATTTACCAGATGCATCACGTGGACCGTGAAGCACCTTTTGATGAGATCTGGCAGGCGTACGAGACGCTGGTGCAGCAGGGTAAGGTCATCTACGCAGGCACCAGCAATTTTGCCGGTTGGCAGATTGCGAAAGCTTGCGAGGCGGCATCCCGTAGACATTTTCTGGGGCCCATTTCTGAGCAGAGCACGTATAGCCTTACCAATCGTATGGTCGAGCTGGAGGTGATTCCTGCGTGTCGGGATTACGGACTGGGGTTCATACCTTATAGTCCACTGGGCGGCGGGCTTCTTGCGGTTGCCGGTGGGCAGGCCGAGGGTGTGCGAAGTGGCGCGAAATACCAGGGCGCTTCGGATCGACGTAAGGAACAGCTGAATCAGTTCGGAGACATATGTAGTGAGCTGGGTGAGAAACCCGCAGATGTGGCGATCGCCTGGGTCGCGTCCAACCAGGATGTCACAGCACCGATTATCGGTCCAAGGACCATGGCGCAGTTGGATAGTGCGTTTCATGCGGTTCAGATTGACCTGCAGGAAGACACAAAGAAGGCACTGAATGACCTGTTCCGGGGACCCGGCGGTGAGGCGCCGGAAGCCTATGCATGGTGACGTGCCTTTGACTTCGTGGGGACAGCGAGCATGAGATCCGGTCGTCCCCTTGTTCCCCAGACCAACCACTACGACATGATCACGCCAAAGGAGAATGAGAGAATTTGTTAGCTGTACCCAGGTTCCCCGGGTAATGACAATCAGTGCCCCGGCGATCGAAACCATCAGCGCGAGTAGCCGGGGCAGTTCCAGTTGTACGGGCAGGATTTTGCCAAGCGTCCATTCACCTTCGAGAGCGAACAGCATGACGACCACATAGGAGCACGCGGGGAATTCCGTAAAAAATGTCTACGGTGATAAAACGTACTGACCCCAAATCCCTAGCGCTAGGACACTGTCGAGGGCGATGAAGATCGTGACGTTTCTTTTCAACGGGTTACCTGAATGCGGTTCTGACTAGCAAGTTTGCATGAATTGACGAAGGCAATCGACCGACGCCTAATGACCTCAGGTGTGGGCGACGGATCAAAGGTTGCCGACGATCTGTTCCGATACATCTTTCAATACCTGAAAGCGAGGATCAAAATTGGGCAGTATCATGACCTGGTTCAATCCAGCCTGGTCCAAATCAGCCAGTCGTTCCAACAGCTCATCACGGGTCCCGATCATACACGTGCCACGAAGGATGTCTGGTGTCAGGAACTTCTCTTCCTCAGGCAGGACCCAGCAGTTGTGTCCCTGATGAATCCGCTGATGAAGGCGGGTCTGATCGAGGTCAGCCATCATCCTGGTGTAGTCCTCCCAGATTCCGGCCAGTGTATTGCCTGGCTGGTGGCCAAAGTTTCTATACTGGTCATAGGCATAGTGAACACCGGCCATCGCGAAAGCGCCACATTCGGCTTTGACCCGATCTGAGTCTATCGCCTCACCGGGTTTCAGGATGACCATCGTCGTGAGTGCGGTGGTGTAGAAATCGTTTCGATCCAGTTCGGGTCGATTGGATTCGAGCATTCGCCAGATATTCTTCATGGCAGCAGCGCTTCGTGGCAGGGAAAGTACGGCACCGTCACCGTGTTCACCCGCGAGTGCAAGGCTTCTCGGGCCGAAACCTGAGACGTACATCGGAACCGGATCGTCAAAGTTCACGAAGCCCTTGTCCGGCATGACGTGACGAATCGGTATCTCCTGTTCTCCGTGGTGTATTGTCGACTCTTCGCCACGCAACAGGGGTTTGATCTCTTTCAGATATCGATCGTACTGACGGATCCGGTGAGGTGGCAAACCCATAATGCGCATCGCCGTGTTGCCTGCGCCGACACCGAAGAATGTACGACCTGGCGCAAGTGCGTTGATTGTGCAGATGCCTGCTGCGTTGACGGGTGCCGGACGGGTGCCGGTGATCGCAACGCCAGTGCCAAGATTGATTCGAGACGTGCGGCTGGCGGCGAGGGCAAGCGCCGCATAACAGTCGGACCAGATCATCTGGCTGTCCGCCAGCCAGGCATGGGTGTACCCCAAAGCTTCGGCTTCGACGACGTAGTCAATGTCTCCGATGTGAGATGCAATGCAAACGCCAATATCCATAGACGGGTCCTGTGGTAGATAATTTCTGACTGGTCAGGTGCGACTGCTGTAAACTCGCCGAAGCTGTGTCCATTTGCAAGAGAGGAATCATGTCCGTTGAGTTTCATTTTGATTTCGGTAGTCCCAACGCATATCTCAGTCACGTTGTGATTCCGGGTATTGAAGCCAGAACCGGAGTGACGTTTGAATATGTGCCGGTATTACTGGGTGGCGTGTTCAAGTCAACCAACAACAAGTCCCCGGCAGAGTCCTTGGCGGGTATTCTGAACAAACCCCAGTATGCTCAGCGGGAAACCCAGCGCTTTCTTGAAAAGCACGACATCCAGGACTATGCGCGCAATCCCTGGTTCCCGGTCAACACGCTTCAGATCATGCGTGGTGCCTGTTATGCACACCGAGCCGGGATTTTTGAAGCGTATGTGGACGCGGTGTACCGGCACATGTGGGCGGAACCAAAGAAAATGGACGAAGCCGATGTGATCCACGAAGCTCTGACACTGTCTGGTCTTCCTGCAGACGACATCATGCAGGGGATCAGTGATCCGGAAGTCAAGAAGATGCTGATCGACAATACCAATCGATCCGTCGAAATGGGGACCTTTGGATCACCCACCTTTTATGTCGATGACGATATCTATTTCGGCAAAGATTCGCTCGTGGGCGTCGAGGAGGCAATTCTCGCGGTGGGAAAGTAAGGCGTGATTCCTGGCAGCAGGACCGCAGCACCAGCTGAACAGTGGCGTATTGACGGCGTACAGGTATCGATTTGCTCATGAAAGATGAATGCTTGTAACAGCGGCACAGTTAATGCGTCAGGTCCCCATGGTCAAGGATAATTCAGGCGAGTTCGATCGTTTGCTGGTTGCCGCCCCTGGATGTTCGCTGTGTGCGTCACAACTCGCCCATGGCGTGCGGCCAGTCCTGCAGGCAGCGCCGACATCACAGATTCTGATTGCGTGTCAGGCGCCAGGTGCACGCGTTAACGCCTCGTCCCCTTTGATGATGCCAGTGGTGATCGCCTGAGGGACTGGGTGGGGCTTGATCGCCACACATTCTTTGACGCGACACGGGTGTCGATACTCCCCATGGGTTTTTGTTTTCCAGGCGCGGTCAAAGGGAAAGGTGACCGGCCACCGATACCGCTGTGTGCTGAAACATGGCGGGACCAATTCTTGAGCGCATTACGAGAGATTCAACTCACGCTGGTCATCGGCCAGTACGCGCAGGCCTGGCATCTGGGTGACGAGGCCGGCGCTAGCCTCACGGAAATCGTTCGTCAGTGGCAACAATATGGCAACGCGCTGATCCCGATGCCGCACCCGAGTTCGCGTAACAACATCTGGCTGAAGAAGAACCCGTGGTTCGAGACCGATCTGGTGCCAGAACTTCGTCGCCGGGTTGCGCTTGCGCTGAATCATACGGGTCTCAGCGGCGGGTCACGGTGACCGGCATCTGTCGAATCCCGCGAATGAAGTTTGACTTCAGTCGAGTCACCGGGCCGGTGACACGAATGTTGCTGAACCGATTGAGAATCTCTTCCCAGATGATGGCAAGCTGCATCTCAGCGAGCCGATTGCCCATACAGCGATGAATCCCGAAACCGAATGATGCATGCTGACGCGCTTCCGGGCGGTCAATCACAAACGCATCGGCGTCCGGATGAATGGCATCGTCCCGGTTAGCAGAGATGTACCAGAGCACGACTTTGTCGCCTGCCTTCATCGAGTGACCGTTGAATACGAAATCCTCTTTCAATGAACGTCGCATATGGATGACAGGTGTTTGCCAACGGATGATCTCTGAAACCATGTTGGGGACAAGCGTTCGATCGCGCTTCACCTTCGCCAGTTGTCCGGGAAACTCATTCATCGCAAGAATCCCTCCGGAAATCGAGTTCCGGGTGGTGTCGTTGCCCCCGACAATCAGCAGCATGATGTTTCCTAGGAACTCCAGCGGGCGTGCAGCCATGTCCCGTGTGTCCTCTCCGTGTGCCAACATGGTGATGAGATCGTTACGACCGGCAGGGTCGCTGTTGGCGCGTTCGTTCCACAGGGTCATGAACGTCATACCCATCTCTCCAAACGCAGCCTGAACATCCTCTCGTGATTCTGTTCGCGCCTCAGCCCCGGTTGTCTCCGGTGAGCCAATGGAGAGATCCGACCAGTAGGTGAGCTTTCGCCGCTCCTCGAACGGAAAATCAAAGAGTGTTGCCAGCATGCGGGTTGTCAGTTCGACGGAGACAGTGTCTACCCAGTCAAACTCGACGCCATCAGTAGGAAGGTTGTCGAGAATATCGGCCGCGTGACCACGTATGACGGGTGACAGTTTTTCCAGATTGCGTGGCGAGACAACCGGTGCGACGGTCTTACGCTGTTGTTCATGTCTGGGAGGGTCCATCGAGATGAAATTCTCAATCGTCTGTTCAGAAGGTGTATCACCAATGGCGATTGTGGGAAACGAGGAGAAGATGTGGTGGTTGCGTTCCACCGCGATGATGTCCTGATGTCGACTGATCGACCAGAATGGTCCAAAAGGACTGTCTTCGATCCTGTGAATAGGCGCTTCATTCCTCATTCGAGCAAAGTAAGGTCGCCAGGCGTCTTCCTGATATAGACGGGAGTCACTAACATCGAGTTGTGCGATGGGTGTGGCCACCGGATCCTGCAAGGGCCCCGATAGCAGGCTGAAGGGGCTCTGTGTCGCTTCCGACATACGTACTCCGAATTTGCAGAGATTATGGGTAGGGTAATGGGTCTCTGGCAGGATGTCTCGAATGATTGTCAGTGGTCGCCAGGCGCTGTGATGATAGAAGCACTGTTCCTGTGCTCTCGACTTGGTTCCTAGACGCGCTTGCGGCGCTATTCGTACTCAACGCCACGGCGGTCGGACCTGATGTGTTCAAGCCCAATCCGTTTCATGATCGAAATCGAACTCACGTTGCGGTGATCTGCAGTCGCAAAGATCCGCTGCAGAACGGTCGTCTGACGGCCCATTGCAAACAATGCGTGGGCCGCTTCGGTACCACATCCACGGCCTCACTCATCAGGGTGAAACATCCAGGCCAGATCACCTGCTAGGCCGTTGTCCTCGACGCGTGGTTCCAGTCCGCAGCGTCCGATGAAATATCCTGTTGAACGATCCTCGACAGCGTAAAGACCGATGTTGTGAGTGCTGTAGTTTGAGAGTGTGTTAGCCAGCGTTCTCTCCATCTCAGCCCAGGTTCTTGTGTGGCCGGTCACGCACCGTATCACTCGAATGTCCCGGTATAGCCGCTACAGATTCGCGATGTCATCGCTGTTCAACCATCTGAATCGAAGACGGGACGTCGTCATCAAAATCGGTTGGGCCTGATCCACCATGGGTTCAGCTTACCTGGTAGACCCTGATTCATGGTAGGCTTCGCGCGCGCTGCCGTGTCTGCGCGCAGATCAATCTGATGGAGGGATTATGGGCTCCGCGCGAGTGAAAGCGGCGTGGTTTATCAGCTTTTGCCGAGTGTGTGGTTTGGTTGCAGGTTGTTGGGTGGCAACCGTTGCGCAAGCCGTGGACCATGACACGGTCAGGCTATTCCTGGACTGTGAAAATGGGTGTGACAGTACCTATCTGAAACGTGAAATCACGTACGTCGACTATGTCCGTGATCGCAACGATGCAGACGTTCATCTGCTCATATTGCGGCAGAGCAGTGCGTCAGGGCGTCTCTATCAACTGTCGTTTCTTGGTTCTGGCCGTTACGAAGCGATGCAGCAGGTATTCTCGTTCAACAGTCCGAACACGGATACCGATGATGAGCGCCGCCGCGGATTGGCAAAAACCATTCAACTGGGGCTTGTGCCTTATGTGGCTCAGACTGCGTTGGGTGAGAACCTCCGCATCACCTATGAAGGTCCCGTAGAGAAGGAAGAAGAAACTGTCCAGCGTGATCCCTGGAACCACTGGGTATATAGCTCACGTATCGGGACCAATCTCAGCGATCAGGATAGGCAGGATTCGACCGAGTTGAGTGGTTCCTTTTACGCCAACCGCACCACGGAAGGCTGGCGTATGGGGTACGGCATTGATCACAACTTTCGCGAGAGAAACTTCCTGTTTGATGACGGGTCCAGCCTGAAGGATGTCTATCGCTCGTCCGGTGCCAGCGCGTTTGCGATCAAGTCCATTGGTGAGCACTGGGGCGTGGGCGGGGGTATCAGCAGTCGGCGCTCGGTCTTCCGCAACCTTGAACGGGGTTATCGTGCTGCAGCCGCTATTGAATACAATGTGTATCCGTACTCAGAATCAGCGCAGCGCGAACTGACCATGGGCTATTTTGTGGGTCGAATGTTCCTCAACTATGATCAGGAAACGGTGTTTGGATTTTTGACGGAACATCAGTCCAACCACGGACTGTTCCTGGATTATGATCTTGAGCGACCCTGGGGTGATATCTCCGTCGAGCTTTCAGCGTCGCAATTTCTGGAGGATGCGGACATCTTCAGGGTGAACCTGCGGAGCAATCTTAGCTATCGCATCACCAGGGGTTTTTCGGTCAGTCTTTCGGCGCGTGCCACATTGATTCGGGATCAGATCTACCTGCCGAGTGGTGGTGCAACCGATGAAGATGTCCTTTTGGGGCGCCGCGCACTGGACACCGGTTTCGAAACGCGGTTTGGTGTGACCCTGCGTTATACCTTCGGGTCGATCTACTCGAGCGTCGTGAACTCCCGCCTCAGGGGAACCGGGTTCACGAGCATTTTCTGATGGACCGCGGGTCAGGAACGTCGCTTCTCTGTCATCTCAATGAGGTTATGCTGGCGTTTCTGCGAGCGGAACTCGATTCGCCAACATAGCGCGGAGGATTGCTTGCTTGTCTGGATCGATGAGGGGGTGTTTAGGCCTCATGGTGATCTGGATGCCTACGCGGTATTTCAGGACTACCGGGGGAGCGAGCCATTTTCGCCGGGCTCGACTGGTCAACATTGTCCTGGGTCAGACAGACGATGTCTGAAGACGACATCATCCAGACTGTCTCGACATGTCGGCACAATTTCCAGGCGCGGTACGGCACCCGCAAGCTGAATGAAGTTGTCAGTCAACTGGATGAAACCATGCGAGCCGAATTGCATGGGGTCGCTCAGAAGTTCAAGGTGGTCACGCTGGAACCGCCTATTTTGGTTCGAGCGTCAGGGGCTCCTGGGGCCGTGATCGTTAAGGGGCACAACCGGATGATGGGTGTGTCGCAGTAATCTTGATATCGGATGGGATCAACAGTGCGTTCAGAATATCTTCAGTGTCATCCCCCTAGACAAAATACCGTGCAGCGATGACGTGAGCATTGACTGACAGAGTTTCAATGGCCTGTGACTTGGCGTTTGGCGGGGAGTAGAGCACTTCCATCCGGTTGAGCAACCAGCTTTGCCTCCCCTCGATGGTGGAAATGGTGCAATCCATTGGATAGCGCGTTCGAGAGTTTGCGTCAGGCATCGTCGCACAGTGCGTGACCTCTCCAATAATGATGGTGTCGCCTTGGCGTAGGCTTCGGGTAGGGACTGTTTGCTGGAGCGGCAACGGGTCGCGGACGCCTGGAAACAGACCATCATCAGGATACAAAGCAGGGGTATTCGTAGCATGTACATACCTCTAGTCGCGAAAGCTCTACACGCCAAGAGGATAAAACTTCGCTAGGCCGTCAACGCCTGAATCACCTGCTCCAGCACCTCGTCCGCCTTCTCACGCATCTCATCATCGGTTGCATCCTGGATCGGGTGCTTGACGAAGACGCAACGGGCGTCTTTCAGGCCGAGCGCTTTCGCCTGTGTGTCCGCGGCACTACGGAATTCCGTGGACGCGAGTGATACCGAAGGAATCCCCTGAATCTCAAACCAAATCGTGTCGTGCAAACTGCACGTCGTGCAGGAGCCTCAGTCCGCAAGTGCCTCGATCACAAACCCGTTGTTCTGCCGGATTTCCTTGCGCAGATCCTCTGGAGCGGGCTTGGTGAAAGTGGGTTTGGCGTAACGCGTGAAGGTGACTTTTGGCAGGCGTTCCTTAAGGCGTGACTCCAACTGATCGATCAGCACGTTACCGCGTGGCTTTGAGATATCCAGAAGTGCGACGTTGCCGATGATTTCACCGTTGCGCGGGGTGAGCTGCCGTTCGACAGGTATACGTTCGTCGGTGGGATCCAGTATCACTGCCATCAGGGACCTCGCTAGTTGTCAATCTTTTGGGAGACAGGAATGGAGCCCATACTGCCTCCAGCCCAGCCGTGGAAAGCGCCGGAGAACTTTCCGGCGTCTGAACCTGCGACAACAATATGGATATTGTCCTCACTGGCAAACTTGGGCACGAGTCTATTCTGCGCCTCTTCCGGCAACTGGTCCAGTCGCTCCCTGGGGATACCCACACCAGAGATGTCGTCCTGTGCCAGGTCCTTGAAGGGTACGTTGGTGACTTCCTGGATGCGGCTCTTGATATGCGCCTTGGTGTAGTTGTCTTTCATCAGGGTGTCCACATGTTCCGGACAGACCACTAGGATCGAATCAGTCGCGTTGTGTGCCTTGCGGTGTTGCATGGCTTCCATCGACATGCCGAAACTCCCTGCGAGCTGGTCGGCCGTGCGTGAGGTCTGATCGACGATGAGGGCGGGTCCGCTGGTCATCGCAAAGAGCGTTACAACCGAGTCAGTGGATTCAAAGCCACGATCCACATGCAGTGGTGTCCAGGGGTTGCGTTCCTCCCACTCTGCAAAGCACATGGTGAACTTCATTGGATTGCCGAGAGTGGAACGCTCGGTACCCCCTGGCTGTGCGCCACCAATATTGCGGATGGCGAGTCGAAACGCGCGGCCGATGGTAGCGTTGGCACGGTTACCCTGGCCCAAAGCGCCTAGACGCATGTTCATGTCAATCTCATGGCGTATTGGACCGTTGATAATCATCACGGGTGATGCGCCCATGGTGGTTGCCATCACCCCATGGATGTTGAACTCATCTGTACAGGCCGCTTCCATGGCGGCAATAACGACGGGAAGGTACGCAGGTTTACAGCCGGCCATGACAGCATTGATGGCAATCTTCTCGACCGTGGCCTCGCCCATATTGGGCGGCACCGTTGCGACGATTTCCTGCGGATCTCGTTCGGTGCCGGACAACATGCGCATCACCCGTTCTGGTGTAGGTGGTACCAGGGGCAGCCCGTCACTGAAACCCTGGTCGAACATGAACTCGAACTCGTCGTCCTGGGTGGCGATTTCTATACGGCGTGCGCGCAATGGGCTGTTCTCTGCTTCAGCACGCAAACGATCTGCAATGAGTGGGTCGACCGACAACGAGCCACATCCCGGGCGCCACTCCGGGAGGGTCGCCCAATCGACATCAGGCGGTGTACTACCTGAGACAACCTCAGCAATCTCGTTGGGTAGTTGTTCCCAGTCATCACGTACAAAACCCTCACGACGCAGCTGGGTCTGTCCTGCTGCATCTGTCAGCATCAATGTTGGCACGATGTCGAGATCGTAGGCGAAGGACACCTTTAGTGCAGAGTCGTCGAGGATCGGGACGGTCAGGTCGTGATTCTTGATCAGTCGTTCATTACCTGTGCGGTCTTGACCGACGACCAGGAAATCCAAACGATCCTGGTAGTGATCGTAGAATCGTTGCAGCACCGGCATCACGGTATTACAGGTCGGACAATCCTCCTTGACGAAACAGATCAGGGCAGGTTTTTCTGCAGGAAATGAAAAGTCGTTGCCATTATGATCACTCAGTGAAAAAGGTAACGCACTGGTCATACGGGTCTCCTGCAGCGTGTTTCTACTGCCATTGGTGTCGTTTTCAATCCACGCCTGTCTTGGTCGGTAGACAGGTCGAGGGTACGAGTCCAACCCCATGATGGTGGATTGCCGAAGGTATCTCAATGTTAGTAGTTGCACCCCGCAGGGGTTGCCAAAAAAAACACTCAGAATCAGGCAGTGATATGCTCGACCCGTATTCGCAAGCACTGTGTAACAAAGGGGAGGATCGTGATGACGGAGATAGACAGCGATGTGGTCGTTGCTGAGGGAGGGGGCAGGGATCTGTTTGCAGATGTCTATCGACCCGATGCTTCCAACGGTGCAGGTGTCCTGATTGTTCACGGCGGGGGCTGGCGGATGGGGTCCAAAGAGATGGTGGTCGGCCAGGCGACCAACCTGGCGGCTCACGGCTTTACCTGCGTGGCCATCTCCTATCGTTTCGTGACTGAATCACCCTGGCCCGCGTGTCTGCACGACGTGAAAGCAGCCCTGCGCTGGTTTCGAGCCAACGCATCTGATCTGGGCGTTGATCCGAATCGAATTGCAGTTTCAGGCAATTCTGCAGGTGGTCATCTGGCGCTGATGCTGGCGGGGACAGTCGGTGTTGACGACTTTGAAGGTGAGGGTGGCAACCCGGGAATCGATACGTCTGTGTCTGCGGTGATCGCCGTGTTTCCCTGCGTTGCATTCTATGTCGGCGAGCGGACCTCGGGAGCCAACAACGCCGAGGCGATACTAGGCGAGAATCCGGACATTGAGCAGGCACGACTGGCAAGCCCTATCAACTACGCGAGCGGAGATTTTCCGTCCACCTTCTTCCTGCACGGAAACGGCGACAAGGTGGTGCCTGTCTCTGCGAGTATCAACATGTATCAGGCCCTGTCGCAGGCAGGTGCGAATGCAGAAATGCACATCTACGCTGAACAACCCCACAGCTGGGCGCGATGGCCCCATTGGGTAGGACCCACCATGGATGAAGCGGCGGTCTTCCTGGATCGGTACATGAACGAACCGGACAAATACCGACAGGAAGCCTGAAACTCGAGAGCAGGAATTTCGCAGGTGACCTGGGTGGGCCGCCCACTTTTAACGTTGGGTCGCGGCTGATCAGGCCACGAGCGATCTGAGGAGCAGTTGATGTCGACGGTACTCGAACTCACCGACGTACATAAGACCTATGGCGAGTTTCAGGCCGTAACGGACATGAGTTTTACCATTCCCGCCGGTTCTGTCTGCGGGCTCCTTGGCCCCAATGCTGCGGGAAAAACCACGACGATCCGCATGATCCTCGACATCATCCGCCCCACGAAAGGCAGCATCAGTATTTTTGGCGTTCCCTCGGCGCTTCAGGTCCGCGATCGATTGGGTTATCTGCCGGAAGAGAAGGGTCTCTATAAGAAGATGACCGCGAGCTCAATCATCGCGTACTTCGCCACGTTGAAAGGGCTGGGTAAAAAGCACGCGAAACGACGCGCGTACGAGTTGCTTGAACGATACGGTCTCAAGGATTTTGCCGACGAGAAAACCGAGGCGTTGTCCAAGGGTATGGGACAGAAGGTCCAGGTACTCGCTTCGATCGCGCATGAACCGGACCTCGTGATACTCGATGAGCCTTTTTCTGGTCTCGATCCTGTCAACCAACAGGTGATGGAGGAAGTGATCGCGGACATGGCGGAGCAGGGACGGACTGTCATTTTCTCCACCCATGTGATGCAACATGCCGAACGGATCTGCGACCGGATACTGCTCGTTGCGAAAGGACGTAAGATATTTGACGGCACGGTAGACGAAGCGAAACAAACCATGCCTCAGCGCGTTCGTATTGAAACCGATGGTGACGTCACGATGCTGAGAAATCTGCAGGCCGTCAAAGGTGCGAACGCCACCGACGTCGATGGTGTTCAACTTGATGATGCTGTTGGACCTTATTGGGACCTGCAGCTGGAAGATGCGGCCGATCCCAGTCAGATTCTGCAGTGTTGCTTTGAGAATCACATTGAACTCAGACGTTTCGATTATTCCCCACCTAGCCTTCACGATGTCTTTGTTTCACTGGTCGGTGATGAAGCGCGGGAGGCAAGCTTCCGATGAAATACGCGCTACTGGTAGCGGCTCGCGAGTTTGCTGAGAACGCAAAAACCAAGGGATTCTGGATTGGCATCTTTCTGTTGCCGCTCATCATTGTTGGCTCGGCGCTGATGATTGCACTGCTCAGTGAATCGACGCCGACGCGTTACATCACCGTCAATGATCAATCAGGCCGCTACCTCGACGAGATTGTGGCGGGCGTCGACAGGCTGTATCAACGCCAGGTGCTGGGGGATTTTAGCGGCTATGTGCAACAGCACACACCGCTTGCGGATCGGAACGACGTTAGCCACTACACAGAGGTCCATGATGAAGCACTGACCCGGTTCATTGAAAGGGGTGGCGTTGATATTGCCGCTAACGCTGTACGTCCATTCCTGTCACCTGATGCCCCTGCGTTTGACCCACCGAAGCCGCGCTATCAGCTGGTGCCTCTACCGAATGATCTGATGAGTCCGGATGACCTTGAGGCCACTGCAGATCAGATGCGGGAATACCTCAAGGGTGATCGCAAGATTGTGGTGGGTGGTGAAGACGCGGAGCTGTTTGCCTTCGTTCAGATACCCCGGGATATTGATGACCATCTCGGTCGTCCGGGTGAGCCGGGCCCGGATAACAACAAAGGCATTCAGTACTGGTCGACGAATCTGGCGGACAACGCACCTCGCGACGTGGTGTCACGTGTCATGAACGATGAGGTGCGCTTTCGTGAATACACGCGTTTGGGCGTTGATGTTGCAGCTGTCGATAAGGTGTCACGTACGTACGTGCCTGTCGTGAGCCTCAATCCCCGCAAAGCGGCAGGAGATGAGGAGGTGAACGTTGCGGACCAGATTCGACAGTGGGCACCGGTCGGCTTTGTCTATGTACTGTGGATTGCGCTGTTCACGATTTCACAGATGTTGCTAAACAATACCATTGAAGAAAAGTCCAACAAGATTATTGAGGTGTTGTTGTCGTCAGTAACGGCTCATGAGCTGATGATGGGTAAGTTGCTGGGTATCGCATCGGTGGGCCTGACGATGATGGGTGCCTGGATATTGACTCTCCTGGTGGTGCTCTTTTCTGCGCAGGGTCCCCAGCTTGAAATTGCCGGCCTGGTGTTGCAGGTGCTGGTTTCTTCCGGTCTGATCATCTGGTTCCTGGTGTATTTTGTACTCGGTTACTTTCTCTACGCGGGGGTGTTCCTGGCAATTGGGAGTTTGTGCAGTACGCTCAAAGATGCTCAGAATCTGATGGGACCGATCATGCTGGCCATGATGGTGCCGCTCTTCACAATGATGTTCATTCCGAGGGATCCAAACGGCACACTGGCAACAATCATGTCCTGGATACCGCTCTATACCCCGTTCGTCATGATGAATAGGGCGGCGGCGGATCCACCGCTCTTTGACATTGTCGGCACCCTGATTCTGCTGACGGCCACCACGGCACTTGTGTTGTATGGCGCCTCAAAAGTGTTCCGGATCGGCATTCTCAGAACCGGTCAGCCGCCGAGAATTGTGGAGCTCTGGCGCTGGGTGACAGGACGCGTCTAAGAGCGAGAAAATTCCAATAAGTAGTTAACCCCTTCTCTGCCATTGGGTTGTTTTCGTCTACAGGCACCGGGAAACCGGCCTTTCATTCAGACGGAGATGAACCATGAAAACAAAAAATCTACTGTTGTCAGCTGCGACAGCAACCCTGCTGATCAGTTGCGGCAATACCCACCATGAGGGGGAGACCCCCGTCGAGCCAGCCCCCGCGACAACGTCAACCTGCCATCACTGATTGATTCGACAGCGGAACACAATCTCGGTGCTACAGCCTCTGCAGCGGGTTCTGTGGCTTTTGATCAGAGGTTTGTAAGTAAGCGCAAGATGGCTCCACTCAGCCAGGGGCATGCCGCGTATGTTCCCCAGGAACCCATCAGCGAACGATACGAGGATGTCGATGAAAAAACGGTGTCAAACTGGCCACTGAACATCCAGTCTCTACGTTTTCAAACGAAGAGACAGGGCCAGTCAGAAGGGGGAGCGTTTGACCACATCGCTGCCTCAAGAATATCGACGCCAGCGAACGCCGCGCCAGGAATGACTTGCCACGGTGCGATGCCAACGTCTCGGCGCCGATGCTACTCGTCTGTGTCAGTCAGAAGGATGGACCAGATGAGAAACAGCGCGCTCAGGTCATTATAGGCGGCTAGTGGGTGCTGGCATTGTTCATCGGTAATGCGGGTCAGTTGTTCGGTCATTGGTCTCTCCCTGGCGGTTGTGCCTACTTGGACGCAACTCGTACTGCGTTTGTTGCAACGAGTTGGTCAATTTTATCTTTCGACAGTCCTGCTTCCTTCAGAATCTCGGTGGTATGACGTCCGAGGGTTGGTGACGCCACTTCACCTGAAAGCGGAGATTCGCTGAACTTGACAGGTGGAGCAACAACGGTCAACTCGCCCAGGTCGTCGTGTGTGACCCGGGTAAAGTAGTCATTTTCCCAGCATTGCTCATCGTCCAGGATCTGGTCTTTGAGTTGCACTTCGCCGGCAGCGAGGCCTTCTGCTTCAAACAGGGCAAGCCACTCAACGGTTGTTTTCTCTTTCAATGCCGCCTGGGTTTGTTGCCTCATCGCCGCGGTGAATTCGGCAATGTTCTCAACGTTGAAATTCGGATCGGTCAAAGACGGATCATGAATGCCGAGAAGCGCGGCTGTGCGCACGCGCAGGCCGTGGCCACCGGCCGCGATGGCGATGTAGGAGTCCTGGGTTTCAAAGAACCCGTAGTAGGCAGGTTCGATCGCCGGTTTCAGTTGTGCCCGGTAGGCGAGGACGTCTGCGAGCGACTTGCCATCCGCAAACGCCTGTTTCAGCCACGCCACGAAGTCATGTCGCCATTCGTCAGCAATGTCCACGTGGTTCAGCGAGTTGTTCTGCAAAACAAGTGCAGCCTGTAACAACGATACATCCAGTTTCTGACCGACCCCGGTACGTTCCCGGTGATACAGGGCTGTGGCAACTCCCCAACTCATCAACAGGGCAGCGGTATAGTCGATGATTGGATCAATGAGTGCCTCAGGACCCTGGTCACCGAGTGGTGAAAGGCCGGTATATCCCAACAGGAGGAGGTCCATTCCCGCTTTTCCAGCAAGTGGTCCTTTTGCGCCAAAGGCCGAATTCTCGGCGTATACAATGCGCGGGTTATTTGCGCGGATGCTGTCGTAGTCGAGCCCGAGCTTTGCCCCCTGGCCGGGGCGGAAATTCGTGATGACCACGTCAGCGTCGATAATCAGCTGCCGGACGGCAGCGCAGGCTTCAGGGTCCGATAGCTTGAGCGCGATCGACCGTTTACCTCGATTCTTGTTCAGGAACTGACGGGCCTCGGTGTCCGAGAGCCGGGTTCCATTGCGACGCGCATCGTCACCATCGAGAGGTTCGATCTTGATGACATCTGCACCGCCATCTGCGAGAAGCTGTCCGCAATAGGGTGCCGCGATGAATCGACCCAATTCAACCACCCTGATGCCGTTGTAGGGACCCTTGTGTGCGTCATCGTTCGACATCTGAGATCCCTGCGGGTTGCTTGTTCAGTGACCAAACTCATGGCTGTTGCTGAGCATGTAGGCTGGGCCGTGGTCTCCGTGGATGGCGGCATCGGCACCATATATGCGTTCTTTCATCCTTTGGTAGACCGTGCGATTCGTGCCAAGGTGTGCAAGGCTCTCGGCGCGCTTCTTGGCGAGGGGCAACAGCGTCTCCTCGGTGCCCGTGGTCTCAACAAACCCGGCAGCCATTGCATCTGGTCCGGTCCAGCGCCTGGCCAGCTGAACCGTTTGGAAAAACGCGCTCATCGACATCTTATGCCTGAACAGCGCGAGTTCCGGGTCGGGTATCACCATGCCAATTTCGACCTCGTTGGCGCACGCAAAACCACGATCTTCACGCATCACACGAACGTCATGGCATAACGCGATCATGAGCCCCGCACCAAATGCGTGGCCGCCAATGGCACACACGGTTGGCACAGGGAATGTAATCAGTCGACCCGCGAGAGACATGAACTCCTGCCCGAACACCGAGCGGTCACCGCCACGGTGGCTCTCGTCAGTAGACTGACGCCATTCGAGGTCCAGTCCATTGGAGAAGAACTTTGGATCAGATGACCGTGTTATAAGCGCGGCAGCACCTTCGCTGGCTTCAACCAGGTCAAGTGCTTTCGAGAACTCACGGACGAATGTTGTATTCCAGCGGTTTTCGCCATCATCCATGGTGAGCACAAAAAGGTTGTCCTCCTGGCTCAGTTCGATCATATCGGGCTCCTTGGTTTCCGCCATGTTGCCCCAGCCGCCCTCGGCTGTCATGTGGTTTGCAAATGCAGCGGCGGATGCACACCTTGCCGGGTTCCGATAAAATGCGCCGCTTTGTCTATCCTGGGCACGTCCCAGCTGGAGTCATCATGTCAGCAGTGACCGCAAGCATTGCGTTCCTCAACAGTGAATGGAAAGATGCGGACGACCTTGCGCGAATCTACTCGCGTGAGACGCGGCACGCTAACACCACCAAACATGACATCGATATCCATGATGCGAGGCCCCTGGCGGAGTCCGGGCAACTGGATCTCGACCGCAACGGATTCAGGCTGGTGACGCACACCGCACAATTCCAGAACTTTGAAGACAAGCAAGCAATCGAATCGGAGTACTTTGAAGAGATGCGGCAGATGGTGCTCGGTATCTGCCCTGATGCCATCGACGCGGTACCGTTTCCCTTTTATCAGCTCCGATCGCGACGACCTGCCAACTTCTTTGATGCGTTTTCACTCTATATGCACTGCGATTTCAGCCTGAATCGATGGCAGGAAATGGCGCAGAATCTCCTCAGGCAGCAGGGTCGAGGCGATCGATACTCATCTGAGGAGTTCGACTTCGCACTCTACAACCTCTGGCGACCGATCTATCACACGGCGGAACAATCGCCGTTGACGATTGTGGATGCATCGACGATGGATCTGGATGACGTCATCGAATACAGGCTGGCGCCAACGGGTACGCAGTCCCTGGCTGCACTGCCTGTCTTCAATCCAGCACAGCGTTTCTACTACTTCCCCGACATGCAGACCGATGAGGTCTTGGTGTTCAAACAGCAGGATACAAGAGATGACGTGGCCAAGGTCTGTCCACACACTTCGTTCATCGATCCGACATCACGTCCCGATGCGCCGGAACGGCGCAGTATCGATGTTCGTGTCGCGTGCGTGTATCCGAAGAGATGAGATCGCGAACGGGCTGAGATCAGGCTACCCGTTCAAATTCAGAGATGAGTGAGAGCGGCAGTCAGTTGCGCGGGGTCAATCCTGAACGCTCTATCTTATCGGCCTAATATTCGCTGCAACCATACCTGTAATCGCATGACTCTGAGCAACCAGGGAAAGAGGGACATGATCTGCTGGATATTGTAGTGCTTCGCGAGTTCATCCGCGTGCATCAGAAACTCCTTGTTGTTCACCATGGAGGGCACGTCGTCCCGAATGGCACCCAGCAGTACGGACACTTTGGAGATGAGCAGCGCGATACCGAGCCGAAGATCCCTGTTTAGTCGGCGTCGACTGTAACCGCCTACACCATGCCTTCGTAATTGCTGCCAGTAGATGTCTAGGAGAGCCGGCATGTGTTCACGGATTGTGTCCATGGACATGGAGGAGACCATGAAGTTGGCGAGATCCTGGGCAGGCACACCGTATTCTGTGAGCTGCCAGTCGAACAGCAACACCTGTTCATCGTCGTCCTTGAAGGCGATGTTGTTCCTGTGAAAATCACCATGTAGCAGTGTGTAGGGACGTGGTACTTCCACCTTTTCCGGAACGTCCGGTACGAAGGTCAGTGCTGTCGCGATGCAGGCCTGAAGGTACTCCGCTTCCGGCGCCATCTCCTTGATGACACTGAGTCCCTCGGCAATCTTGCGAGCATCTTCTTTGCGGTCTGTGCTGTCTGTGACCGGGGCAAACGCCGGGGTACGAATGCCCGGCGAGTTCCAGAAATTGGCATGATGTATTGCGATGGTTTCGAGGACTGACCTGGCGTCCTCGAGAGAAACATACGGGTCCATGCCATAGAGTCTGGCGGGTTCGAAATCCTCAAGTATCAATGTCAGGCGATTGCTGGCGGCGTCGTGGGCGACATAGTAGGCCTCTGCAATTCGTACATTGACCTGATCACTCAGACGTTCGTAGAATAGCCCCTCGCGCACCTCTATATTTCTGTTGGCGATGATGTCGTGAACAGCGCCTTCCTGCAGGTTCAACTTCAGTATGAGGGATGCCGGGCCAGCGTCCTCGGGCGAGTACGTCGGGGTCAGGCGGTACAATGCGCTCGCTATACCAACCTGTTCACCGATGCGAATGGCGTCAAAGCCAGTGATCCTGGCACCACTTGGCAAGTTGTCGCCAAGTGCCATGGTCAGCCATTCTGGGGTTGCTTCTTCAAGGGTGGTGATAGGGGGTGCATACATGTTGTTCTCATTGTTTATGTCGTTGAACGATGCATTGACTGACCGACATCATGCAACGTGCTCTTTCACAAACGCGTCAATGATATTGGCAACAGGTTCCGGGAACTTTGCGTTCGGATAGTGTCCGACGCCATGGAGAATATGCATGGATCGAGTCCCCGGGTTGAGGTTGGGGTACATTTTCAGTGTGCGCTCCAGTGGTACAACGTTGTCGGTATCTCCACTCAGAATCAATGTCGGCGTTTCGAGCTTGAGGAGAAAACCTGTGCGATCTCTCAGTTCTCCCAGGCGTTGTCCGATGGTGCGTTCAATCGGGTTGTTTCTTAGATCATTCCAGAGCTGGTGTCTGATATCTTTCGGAAGGCCCCGATGTTCACGTGTCCATTCTGGGGTGGGCGTTTCCGGATGGAATTCCTGCCCCGACGTGATTCCATCGATGATCGCCTGGCGCTGGTCGCCCTGCACCGGCGGACGTGCGAAGTCACACGCGCCTCCGGAGATGAGGACCAAAGCGGGTACCGTGAGCCCCTCACAATGATCCGCGAGCGCAGAAATGACGTTCTGCACACCAAGTGAATGCCCGACCAGAATACAACGATGGATCCCCAGCTGATCCAGAGTACCTCGGATGTCGGCTGCATATGCGCCAACGTTGTAGTCGTCCACGTTGTCTGTGGCATCCGATCCGGCTGCACCAGGTAACGAAAGCGCGATGGCGCGGTGTCCAGAGTCTGTGAGGATTTTCTGGACCTGATGCCATATGAGTGCGGAAGAACTGGCGCCATGAATCAACATAATGGGAGTCTGACCCTGACCTGAATCGAGGTACTCGAGTTGTTTTCCCCTGACATGGACATACGGCATATTTGTCTATTCCGGTGGGAACTCTCAGTTTTGTTCAACATGGACATGGTCCGTGCAAATCGCAACCCCCAATTCAGTGGTCATTAAGTGCTGCCAGTCGAGGGTGGAAAGTAGGAACGCACCGGTTTAGGCTTGGTGT
>MDTB01183130.1_pt1 | contig 59048 bp, 66 predicted proteins | sample 811161 | NCBI WGS metagenome assembly MDTB01 (sample SAMN05326650, study PRJNA326480) | marine metagenome | isolation source: seawater | place: Mediterranean Sea | collected 2009 | reverse complement strand
TTTAAATTTTTTTGTTTTATTTGACTTATCAAGTTTGTAAAATTTTTCAAATCATTAATTTGTAATTCAAAAGAAAATTTCAAATATTCAGGTTTTCTTTCCAATATATCAACATTTATGATATTGCTCTTATTTAAGCCTATTAAAGTAGTAATTTGTCCTAACATGCCGGGTTTATGAGGTAAGTCTATAATTAAATTGCTATAATAAAGTTTCTCATTATTTTTAGGTTTTTCGGCTAATCTTCCATGCCAATATTTTTTTATAGCAGATCTAGCTTTACCAGTAGTAGATGAAGAGAGCCAATGTAAAGAAGGTGAAACTTTTTTAGAGGTTAAAATATTCACCATATCACCATTTTTAAGTATTAATTGTAATGGTTGTGATTTTCCATTTACTTCACATCCAATTGCAGTGTCTCCAATTTTTGTATGAACTGCGTAGGCAAAATCTATTGGTGTCCCATTTTTTGGTAGTTTTATGACAGCTCCTTTAGGCGTAAAGCAAAAAACATTTTCTTGAAACATTTGTAATTTAGTAAATTCGTAATAATGTTCGGGACTATTTCCATTTTCTATGATTTCAACCAGGTCTCTTAACCAATCATATTCTTTCCAAGATAATTCTGAAAATTTTTCAGATGATTTGTACTTCCAATGAGAGGCAATACCTCTTTCTGCAAACTCATTCATTTCATGTGTTCTAATTTGAACTTCAATTCTTTGTTTAAAAGGACCAATTATTGATGTATGGATTGATTTATACTGATTAATTTTAGGTGTAGATATATAATCTTTAAACTTTCCAGGAATTGCAGAATACTTAGAATGAAAAACTCCTAAAGTTTTGTAACAATCATCTACATTATTTAATAAAATTCTGAAACCAACTATGTCTGTTAACTGTTCTAAAGATATTTTTTTATTTTGCATTTTACGCCAAATTGAAAATGCAGTTTTTTCCCTTCCGACAATTTTAGCTTTAATTCCATTAGTTTTTAAAAGACTTATTAACTCTCCGGAAATAACCTTAAAATTATCCTCTCTATTATTTTTAATAAATTTTAGTCTCTCTTGTATTAATTCTCTAGCTTCATTGTTAAGAACAGAAAATGATAAATCCTCTAATTCATCTCTAATTCTGTTCATTCCCATTCTATCTGCTAAAGGAGCATAAATTTCCATTGTTTCTTTTGAAATTCTCATTTGTTTGTCTATTGAGTCAAACGCTTTAATAGTTCTCATATTATGAAGTCTATCGGCTAATTTAACCAGAAGAACTCTGATATCTTTAGAAGTTGCTAAGATTAACTTTCTAAAATTTTCTGCTTTTGAATTTTCTAAAGCTTTATTTTCAAGAGCAGATATTTTTGTTACACCATCTACCAAATCTGCAACTTCTTTTCCAAACTCACTTAATACAATGTCATAAGTGGCATTTGTATCTTCGATGGTATCGTGTAGTAACCCAGTAACAATTGTTGCACTGTCAAGTCTTAGGTCTGAAAGAATGTTGGCAACAGCCAAGGGATGTATTACATAAGGATCACCAGTTTTTCTTTTTTGGTCCTTATGAGCTTTAATAGCAAAACTATAAGCTTTGTTTAAAGACTCAGGGTCTAAAAATCTGTTATATGATTTTATCTTACTTATTAATTCTTCGTTATTAATCATAATTATAATATAACACTTTTCTTTAATCTTGTAATCTCAATATGGCTTTTTAAATTCAATCGTTTTAAAAAATAATCAATTTTTTTGTTGAAAACTGGGTGAGTCCAATTAGGTTCGATTTCTCGCAAAGGATAAAGTACGAAATTTCTTACATGAAGTTTTGAATGAGGTATTTGTAATTTGTTTTTATTGATGATTAACCCTTTAAAATCGATGATATCTATGTCGCAAACTCTTGGCTCATTTTTTTTAGTTTTCAATCTTCCAATTTTTTTTTCTATAAGTTTAATTTTATTCAAAAATAATGTTGGAGATAGAGTTGTCTTAACTTTTAGTGAAACATTTATAAATTTTGGATGGCGTGGATTCGGATAGGAAGGAGTCTCGTAAAAACTTGATATTTTGGTTAATTTAATATCTTTTGATATTAATAAATTTAAACATTTTTCGATGTTTTTAAATCTATTGCCATAAACAGATGATAAATTTGATCCTATATTGAGATAAATCATTTATTATTTTTACTAAACAATCTTGCTTTTTCTATTTCCCACTCTCTTTTTCTTTTAACGTTTCTTTTATCAAATAATTTTTTTCCTTTAGCTACAGCAATTTGAATTTTAACTCTACCATTTTTAAAATACATTTTTGTAGGAATTATAGTAAGGCCCTTTTGATTAATATTTCCAATTAACATATTAATTTCTTTTTTATTTAAAAGAAGTTTTCTTTCTTCTTTGGGATTGTGATTATTATATGATGATTGTTTGTATAGAGGTATGTGAGAGTTAATTAAAAAAATTTCACCACTTTTATCAATAGCGTAAGCATCCGCAATACTTCCTTTGCCTGCTCTAAGAGATTTTACTTCTGATCCTTTTAAAGCAATCCCCGCTTCCAACAGTTCATAAAAAAAATAATTAAAGCTTGCTTTTCTATTTAAACAAATAGTTTTACTGCTAGAAGATTTATTTCTTATCATTAAAGTAATTTGGCAACTTTAAGTGCTTCTTCTACTTTTTTTTTCGTGCTATCTTTAACTTCAACTAAAGGCAATCTTACTGAAGGGGAAGCTAATTTTAACATTGAAGCTGCATACTTAACCGGAGAGGGGTTGCTTTCAATGAATAGTGCTTTGTGCAATGGCGACAAAATTAAATTTATTTCTTCAGCTTTTTTTTGTAAATTTTTATTACTTTTGTCTAAAGAAGCATTTTGCATTTCAGCACATAGTTTAGCTGCTACATTAGCTGTTACACTAATACATCCTACTCCACCTCTTTTGTTAAACTCAACTGCATTGTCATCCTCACCCGTCAATTGAATAAAATCATTTCCCATGGCTTTAAGTTGTTGATCAACGCGTTTAAGGTCCCCAGTTGCATCTTTAACTCCACAAATATTTTTTAACTCAGATAGTCTTGCCATCGTATCTACATCCATATCAATAACTGATCTTGAAGGAATATTATAGATGATTATTGGAATACCAACATTGTCATTTATTTTTTTATAATGTTGATAAAGTCCCTCTTGAGTTGGCTTGTTATAATATGGAGTAACAATTAATAAACCGTTTGCCCCCGATTTTTCTGCATGTTTTGATAATTCAATTGCTTCTGCAGTAGAATTCGAACCAGTTCCTGCGATAACTGGTATTTTTCCACAGCTTTCTTTAACTGCAATTTCAATTACTTTTTTATGCTCAATATGAGATAAAGTTGGTGACTCACCTGTGGTCCCTGCTGGCACAAGGCCGTTAGTACCACTTTTTAAATGATGATGAATTAAGTTTCTATAATTTTCCTCATCTAATTCATTATTTTTAAAAGGTGTAATTAAAGCAACAATTGATCCTTTGAACATAAAACAATATAAGATTAATAATAATCTAAATTTATGCCTATTCGATTAATTAGTCTAGTTATTTTATCATTTTTTTTAACATCAGAATACATCTATTCTGATGAAAATAAGTTTTTACTACCTGAACCAAAACCCTCTATTTTTAAGAAGCCCAAAAAACAAATTAACACAGTAATACCACTTAAAAAACCAAGAGAAACTAAAGAAACAAAGATAATAGCATCGCCAAAAAAACCTGATACAGAAAAAAAAATTGAACCAAAATCTTTAGAAAAAGAGGAAACAAAAAAAGAAAAAAAAATAAGTTTTTTGTTGCCTAAAAAAAAACCTAAATCTTATAAAATTGTCAATGCAGTAGAAAAATCTAGAATTTTATCTCAGAAAGATTTTGAAAAATCAAAAATAATATTTACCAACATTAAAGCAGGCAAATGGAATACCGCATTTAAACAATCTGCAAAATTAAAAGATAAAGACTTTAAAGAGTTTATCAATTGGCTTTATTTGTTAAAAACTGGCAATAATGCAACATTTAGTGATTATCAAAATTTTATTAATACAAACACAGATTACCCTCGAATTGGAAGATTAAGATATTTGGCAGAACAAAAAATATATTTAAAAAATACTACAGCAAATAATGTAATTTCTTGGTTTGACTCATATCCGCCTGTAAGTGGAACAGGAAAGTTAAAACTTGCAGAGGCTTTATTTTCAGTTAAAAAAAATGACAATTTATCAAATCTAATAAAAGAAGGTTGGATTGATGCATCTTTAAATAAGTCTCAATTAAGATTTTACAGAAACAAATTTAAGGGAATATTAAGTTCCGATGATCATGTTAAAAGAGCTGACTATTTAGCATGGGAAAGAAAATATTGGGACTTAAAAAGAATGTTAAGATATTTGCCGCAAGATCAAAGAGCGCTTTATAATGCAAGACAAATATTAATGAGCAATTCATATGGTGTAGATAATGCTATATCTAAAGTTCCGGAAAGATATAAAAAAGATATAGGATTACAATATGATAGACTTAAATGGAGAAATAGAAGAGGTAGATTAGAATCTTCTTTACAAATTTTATACGAAAACTCAAATAAGTCAGAGGAAGAACTCGTGAGAGCAGATTTATGGTGGAAACAAAGAGAAAGTGTAGTGAGAAGTTTAATTTATAAAAAAAGATATAAGACAGCCTACAAAGTTGCTAGTGAGCATTCGTTGTCCTCAGGGCCTGAATTTGCTGAAGCCGAGTGGTTGTCTGGATGGATAGCTCATTCATTTCTTAATTCCCAAGAATATGCGATAGATCATTTTTTAAACTTTTATGATAATGTTGGATATCCTATAAGTGTTGCAAGAGGTGCATATTGGTTAGGTAAATCATATCAGGCTTTAGGAGATAAAGAAAACTCAATTAAATATTTCAAACAAGGATCAAGATTCTTAACTACTTACTATGGTCAGCTATCTTTTAACGAGATAAATAAAGGTGGAGAATTTACACTTACCGATGATAGCTATTTTACAAATGAATATGAAAAAACATTTTCTAAAAATAAATTAATTAAAATAGTTAAAATTTTAAAAGAACTCGATCATACTAAATATTCAAAAGCTGTAATCAAACATTTGGCTCAACTTGATATTGAAAAAGGAAGTGAAGTTCTTGCTGCAAAATTAGCTACTGACATTGAAAGATACGATTATGCAATACAAATTTCAAAACAAGCTTCATATCAAAAAAGATTTTTTTTGAAATATAACTATCCAATAATAACAACACCTAGAAAAATTAATAATAAAATAATGCCTAACCCGGAATTAATTTTAGCGATTATAAGACAAGAAAGTGAATTTGATAGGAAGGCCAACAGTTACGTTGGAGCACGAGGTATGATGCAGCTAATGAAATACACTGCAAAAGTTGTTGCTAAACAAGCAAAGCTTCCTTACAGTATAAGCGGGCTAACTAGAGACCCTGAATACAATATAAAGTTAGGATCTTATTACTTCAATTCTCTGCTAACTGACTACGGTGGAGTTTATCCTTTTGCAATAGCAGCTTATAATGCTGGTCCTAATAGAGTAAAAACTTGGCGAAGAGTCAATGGAGATCCTTCAAAAAAAGAATTAAGCTACATTGATTGGATTGAACTAATTAGATTTAAAGAAACAAGAAACTATGTTCAAAGAGTTTTGGAAAATGTAAATGTTTACAAATTTATGATCAACCAAAAACCCGTGGATATTGAGGGTTTTTACCAATAAATTGGCGGAAGAGGAGAGATTCGAACTCTCGGTACGATATTACTCGTACGGTTAGTTAGCAACCAACTGGTTTCAACCACTCACCCACTCTTCCTTAAAATCAATTAACTATATTTATAAGTAATTATTCAATATATTCCATAATTAATTTATTGCAAATTTCATTAATGAAAACAGAGCTAATAGAAGGTTCGTTATTTACAGTAGGAGCTTCCCTTTGGTGGGGGATAATAGGTGTTATATATTTTAAGTTTGTATCCTTTGCCTCACCTATTGAGTTAACTATTCATAGAACATTGTGGACCGCTCTACTTCTTCTCATTACTACAACATATTTAAATAAATGGTCAGAGTTTAAAAGAATTTGCAAATCATTGAATAAAGTAATTCTTCTTCTTTTTACTGGACTTTTAGTTTCTATTAATTGGTTCACATGGTTGTACTCTATATCTATTAATAACATGCTAGATGCATCTCTCGGTTATTACATTTTTCCAATTTTCAGTGTATTTTTAGGAAGAATTTTTTTGAAAGAAAAAATTAATAGAAATAAAATAATTGCAATTATTTTAGTTTTTATATCTATTTTTTATTTACTTATTGAATTCAAAAATATTCCTTGGATAGGATTGATTGTGGCGATTACCTTTAGCCTATATAGTTTAATAAGAAAAAAAATTGATATTCCTTCTGATCTGGGGCTTCTCTTGGAAACATTATTGTTATCGCCTATAGCAATAATATTATTTTATTTTTTGATATTAAATAATACAAATGTTTTTAGTGTTAACAATCCCGAGTTATCATTCTACCTTTTTTTTGCCGGGTTTATGACTTTGGTGCCTTTGTTTATGTATATAAAAGGTTTTAAGTTAATAGGCATAGGATCGGCAAGTATGATATTTTTTTTAACCCCAACCGCACAATTTTTTTTAAGTATATTTTATTTAGGCCAACCTTTAGATACAGAAAAATTTATTAGTTTTTTATTTATATGGGTTGCTGTTTTAATTTATTTAAATGAATTACGTAAAGAATAGATTGATAATATTAAAAAAGGTATCAATAATGATACAGAAAATGAAATAAAAAGTAAGTTTGTTTTAATAAAAATTGGAATATTATCTGCATTTATTAAATTTCCAATCAAAATACTGTTTTGAAAATTTTGGCTTGGAAAAAACAACAATCCTATTAAAAGTCCACTTATTATAGAATAAGCTGCAAGTTTTGAATTAATTTTTTTATTAAAAAAACCATAAAATATTGTTACTACTGCAGCACAACATAATAAATCTGCTAATAAAAATAAATACAAAATACTATATCCCTTAGAGGCAATTATAAAAACCAGTATACTCAATAATAGAATTATTAAATTTGCTTTTTTTGTAATTTTTTTTCCGCTTAATTTATTATTAATTTGCTTTCCATTGATTATTATTAAACTTGAAATAGCATTAATTAATGTGTCAATCGTGCTAAGTGTAAGTGACATTGCTAATATTAAAATAAAAACAACTATAATGGAGTTTCTTTTTTCAAATATTAAATCAAAAAATGCGAGGTCAGGTATTACTTTGGGATTTAAAGAATAAGATATAAGACCAGAATATCCCATCCAAAAAACTATTAAAAAAATAATTATGGCAGAATAAATTAAACTTAATTTTAATACAGAATTATTTTTTGCAGCAAAAACTCTTTGCCAATTTCCTTGATGAAATAAATTGGTAGCAGCAACAGCAACAAAAAATGTTAATCCCGCCGTGTAATTGGGTAAATAATTTTTATCAATTAAATTTGGTGAATTTTTTCTAATTAATTCTAAACTAGACAAATCTAAATTTTTTAAAATTAGTAATAAAGAAAATAAGATGATTATGACTATAAAACTAAATTGATATTTGTCTGTAATAATTGAAAGTTTAAATCCGCCTCTTAATATATACATTAAACAAATAATTAAAGTAGCTCCAGCAGTCATCCATAGAGGTACTTTTGATATAAAGTTCAGCAAAGAAGCTATTGCGGTTACTTCTGCTATTAAAAATATTGTTAAATAAAATAATATTAAAAATAAGCTTATTTTTAATATGTCTTTACCAAATCTTTTTTTTATAAACTCAGTTAAACTTAAGCCATTGGGAAATTCTTTTCTAATTTTGGGTCCAAAATTATATAAAAACAACATAGGTGCAGCTGTACCTAAAGCATACCCAATTACAGCCCCTATTCCGCCCCAAGTAGCTGCAGAAGCTGGTCCAAATAAAATCCATGCCCCAAGTCCTGATGCGGTTAAACTTGCTGTTAAAGGTAATATTTTTTCATCTCTATCTCCAACAATATAATTTTTATTACTAGATATTTTTTTGGTGTTTATATAACCCAATCCAATAAAAAATAACCCAATTAAAAGTGTTACTGCTAATGATGTTTCTATTGGTAGATATGTTTTTCCCATTTATCCCTTACTGAATTATCGGTCAGGTTCATCGGGTATAATCTCAGTCTTTTAGACACCCCGTTTTTAATTCTATACTACTATTTTGGGTAAAGAGTCAAATGAAGCTGTATCTATTTTTGAAGAATGTTTCCTTCTCATTTTCCATCCTTTACTTAAACCCGCTTGAGCTATACTAATCGCGTATCTACCATACTTAGTATTTGTATGATCTATAGCTTTCATTAATTTTTTAGACTTATTTTCTAAAAGTGGAGTTAAAAGATTTTGATCATTTTTATTAGCATCTTTCAAGCCTGATAAGATTATACCCGTTTTTTGATAGGAGTATCCATATTTGTATATATCTGTTAAAACTTTAACTGCATTTTTTATTAGTTCTATGCTGTTGCTGGTTGGAATTGCTAAATCTATTGTTTTAGAATTTGAATAATATTTTTTATTTTTATCGAATGGACTAGTTCTAATAAACACTGTTATTTTTTTTGCAATTTGTTCGTCTGCTCTAATTTTTTCTGCGGCATTCAAACAGTGGGTAATAATTGATTCTTCTAACTCATTTATATCATTTACTTTTCTACCAAATGATCTTGAGACACAACAATTCTTCCTTTTTTCTCGATCTACTTGTAAATCAATACAAGGTATCCCTCTTAGTTCCATTGCTGTTTTTGCTCCTAAAACATTTGTTCCTTTTTTTACCCATGTATTTGAAACATTTTTTAAGTCATAGGCGTTGTTAATATTGTTTTTATGATAAAATTTGGATAATTGTTTTCCTACTCCCCAAACATCTTCAATTGGAAATTTTTTTAATTTTTTGTCAATATCTTCGTTTAAATATACTACTCCTGTTTCTTCTTTCTTTGCTATATGATTTGCAACCTTGCTTAATGTTTTTGTGTAAGCTATACCTACGCTTGTTGGTATACCTGTCCACTTAAGCACTTTTAATCTTATTTCTCTTCCATAATCTTCTATTCCTTTTTCATCCATAAAAGATAAATCTATAAAAGCTTCATCGATAGAATAAATTTCAACTATAGGTGAAAAGGTTTTTAATACTTTCATTACTCTCCTAGATATATCGCCATATAATGCATAATTTGAAGAGTACACTTCTACTTTATTTTTTTTAACTAGATCTTTTACTTTAAAATATGGCTCACCCATTTTGATACCAAATTTTTTTGCCTCTTTTGATCTCGATATTACACAACCATCATTATTGGATAATACAACGACTGCTTTTTTTTGTATTTTCGGGTTAAAAAGTCTCTCACAAGATACATAAAATGAATTACAGTCTACCAAAGCTATTTTATTTTTTTTATCTATGTGCTTTATGGATGACATAAGTTACCACTCCCCAAATAATTACTTCTTGATCTTTTGCTAAATTAATCTTATCTAATTTTTTCTTTGATCCTGATGTTAAAAATGTTTCTCCTTTTTCTTTTAAAATGGTTTTCACAACCAGCTCCTCGTTAACATTGGCAATAACGGTTGAAAGATTTTTGGGATTAATGCTTTTGTCTACTATTAGTAAATCACCATCATAGATTCCCACATTATTCATCGATTTTCCTTGAACTCTAATTATGAATGTTGCTGGAGAATTTTTTATAAGATGATGATTTAAATCTACATCATCTTCAATATAATCTGTTGCTGGTGAAGGAAAACCAGCTCCTACTTTGTGAATATAATAAGGTATTTTAATCTCCATAAATGTTCTTATTTTGTTCTTTTATAGAAAAAAAAATACCCTTAGTCAACCATTATGTGGGGCAATATGCGTTTGGAATTGCGATAAACAAAAAGTTAGAAGATAAATAATGAAAAAACTATTAATTATAATAACTTTGCTACTAACTACATCTATTGCACAGGCAGAGTCCAAACTACAAACAATAAAAAAAAACGGTGAGTTAAGAGTGGGAACGACAGGTGACTGGGATCCAATGTCAATGAAAGACCCGGCAACAAATAAATATAAAGGATTTGATATAGATGTAATGAGAGAACTTGCAAAAGATATGGGCGTAAAAGTTAAGTTTGTACCTGCAGAATGGAAAACAATAGTGGCCGGTATTACAGCAGATAGATATGATATTTCTACAAGCGTAACTAAAACTCCCAAAAGAGCTGAGGTAGCAGGTTTTACAGAAACATATTTTAAATATGGAACAGTCCCATTAGTACTTAAGAAAAATTTAAAAAAATTTCCTACTTGGGATTCATTAAATAATAAAAAAATTAAAATAGCGACAACTTTAGGAACATCTCAGGAAGAGAAAGCAAAAGAATTTTTTCCTAAATCTAAACTTAGATCGATAGAAGCTCCAGCAAGAGACTATCAAGAAGTTTTGGCTGGTAGAGCCGATGGTAACATTACTAGTTCGCTTGAAGCAAATAAATTGGTTATAAAATATCCTCAATTAGCAATTGTGCCAGATGGTGGGAAGAACCCTGCCTTTTTAGCAATGATGGTACCAAAAGGTGACAAAGTTTGGAACGACTACGTCAGCAACTGGATTAAAAGAAAACAAACTTCTGGGTTTTTTATTACTTTAGAAGCTAAATACAATCTTAAAAGCTTATAATTTAAGTTTAAATAACTTTCATTAATCAATATAGTCTATCTGTGAGAATTACAAAATATATTGTTTTACTGTTTGCTCTTCAAGGATGTAGTTCAAACTATGAATGGGGATGGTATATCTTAAGCCCAGATAACGTAGAAGGCTTAACTAATTTAAAGTTTTTAATAAGCGGCATAACTACGACTATTTATATTTCTATTGTTTCTATATTATTGGCAATGATAATAGGTTTAGTTGTTGCTCTGCCCTCTTTATCTAATAACAAATTCTTAAGTTATTTCAATATAGTATATGTTGAGATAGTAAGAGCAATTCCATTATTAGTATTAATACTTTGGATTTATTATGGATTACCGATAATGTTAGGTATAAGTTTTTCTCCTTTTGTCTCGGGTATAATCGCTTTAACTATAAGTGAAAGTGCTTTTCAAGCTGAAATCTTTAGAGCTGGAATTAACTCGATAAATAAAGGTCAGCATGAAGTATCAGATTCTCTTGGAATGGATTTTTGGAAAAAAATGAGATTTGTAATTCTGCCTCAGGCTATAAAAGTAGTATTACCGGCTATGGGTAATCAATTTGTATATGTTTTAAAAATGTCATCTCTAGTATCAATTATTGGAATAGCTGATTTAACTAGAAAAGCTAACGAACTTGTTACTACTACTTATAGACCCCTAGAAATTTATACTTTTTTAATATTAGAATACTTGGTGTTAATTTTAGTTGTTTCCTATTTTGTAAGAAAATTAGAAAATAAATTAAAATACGAATAATTTTTTAAATGATATTTTAAAAACTTTCTTAAGAAAAAATGGCACAAATGATAAAACAATTAATCCCATCATCCAATTTGTAATCATTATCGTATAAAAAATATCCTGATATTCTCCATTTTTAATATTAATCACGTACCACAATGATAAAAACGGAATTAAAGTAAGTCTAAGGATAGTCATATAAAGACTGTAAGTGGGTTTTTTTAATGCTTGAAAAAGGGCAGAGGTTATAAAGAAAACTGGATAAACCGGGCCTATTAAAGCCGCAACTTGTAAGTAAAGAGCTCCACTTTGAATTACTTGAGAGTCATTAGTGAATAAAGATATGATTATTTCAGAAGTTAGATAAATAAAAATCCCCGCTAATACCATAAAACCTGAACCAAACATTAATGCTTTTCCATATACTTCTTTAACTCTAAAATGCATTTTGGCTCCAAAGTTTTGTCCAGCGATTGAAAGTACTGCAGTGTTTAAGCCTATTACTGGTAATAATAATACCTGTTCAATTCTAACAGCTGTACCATAGCCTGCGGTTGCTAATTCACCGAACTGACCTACAAAATAAAATATATTAAACACACCAAACATAATCATTAACATAGTAAACATGATCGGAACTGATTGTTTAAAAAGAGTACTTATATAATCTACTTTTGGTTTGAAGCATTCATAATATAAATATTTTTTTAATTTACAGCAGTAAACCTTATTAGCTAAATAAATCAAACCAATACACTGTGCAACTAAAGTAGCGATAGCTAGTCCAGCTATTCCAAATGCTGGTATTAATCCGTAACCAAAAATAAAAAGAGGATTAAGAAAAATATTTAAAAAAAATGTAAAAATTAAAACATTTCTGTAGCTCTTTGTGTCCCCTTGTGCATTAAGTGTTCCATTTAAAGATAATTGAACTAATACTATTATAGCACCATAAAAAATTATATCTAAATACTCACGAGTTAAGACAATACTTTGCTCGCTGGAGCCCATAATTTTTAAAAGTTCGTCTGAAAAATTTAAACCAAACACTGTGACAAAGATTGAAATGCCTATAGCGAAAACGATAGATTGAGCAATATACATAGATGCTTTTTTATCTTCTTTTGCACCAATAGCATTGCTAATAAGTGCTGTTGTGCCGGCTCCAATACCCACTGCTACAGCTATTGCAATAAAATATATAGGCCAAGACTTAGCTATAGCTGCTAGAGCCTCTGGAGAAATTTTGCCTGCAAAATATGTATCAACAAGATTATAAAATGTTTGAAACAGTGATCCGGTACTTGCGGGTATAGTAACCTTTCCTAATAGTTGCCAAATAGATCCTTTGGTTAAATCCATATATTAAAATTCCTTTTGAAACTTATGCTTTTTTCCAACTTTTTTAGCAAGGTTAATCTGAGACTGTCTCATTCTAAAACGTGATTTTTGAGTGTTTGAGAGTGTGTCATAACATCTTGAACAACTTACTCCTTCTTCGTATTTATTTGATTTTTTATCGTTAGGAGAGACGGGTGTACGGCACCCTGCACACATTAAAAAAGTCCCCTGTTTGAGTTTATGCTTAAGTGAAATTCTATTATCAAAAACATAGCATTCTCCATTCCACAAGCTATCCTTTTTTTTTATATTATTTAGATAATTGAGAATACCTCCCTTTAGTTGAAAAACATTTTTAAAACCCTTCTGTTTTAAATAAGTTGAGGCTTTTTCACATCGTATCCCGCCTGTACAGAACATTCCGATAGGCCTGGTTTTATTTATCTTTTTAAAATATTTTGGGAAATCTCTAAAATTTTTAATTTTAGGATTTATAGCATTTTGAAATGTACCAACTTCGTACTCAAATGATTTTCTTGTATCTATGACTAATGTTTCTTTATTAGAAATAAATTTATTCCATAATTTTCCGATTAAATAATTATTGGGTTTTTTATTTTTTCGATTTATTTTAAATCCAATTGGTACAACTTCTTTTTTAATTTTTATTTTACCTTTGTGAAAAGGTTGAAATTTACTTAGTGAATTATTTTTACTATCAAAATTTTTAATTCTAAATTTTTTTTTTAATAAATTGACAAATTTAATTATATCTATTTTAGTGCCAGAAATTGTACCATTTAAGCCTTCTGGTGATATAATTAAAGTTCCTCGTATTCTGTTCTTTAATAGTTCCTTTTGAAAAAAAATTTTATTTTCCTTGATATTTTTAATTTTTTTAAATTTATAAAAACCATATACAATGAACATTATTTTTTTATACAGATAGTTAATCCGTCTCCTATGGGAATAATATTTTTTGTTATTCTGTTATCATTTTTTATCTTTGTATTAAAATTTCTTATTACGTTAGTTAACTTATCATTTTTAGATTTATCAATTACTTCGCCATGCCACAGAACATTATCTATAATTATCAATCCTCCTCGATTAATTAAATCTATACATATATTGTAGTAATTAAGGTAGTTTTCTTTATCTGCATCTATAAAAATTAAATCAAATATTTGAGTAGAATTTTTAATTTTATTTAAACTTTCTAAAGCTGGTTTTATAATCTGCTTAATTTTTTTTTCATGGGCTTTTTTAAAAAAAAATTTAGCCTTATCGCTAAATTTAAGATTTTTATCTAAACTTATTAGTACTCCATCTTTAGGTAAAGCTAAAGCCATTGATAAAGTACTAAATCCTGTAAAACTACCAATCTCTAAAATTTTTTTAACATTAGACGCTTTAATTAATGTTTGTAAAAATTGAGCTTGGGATATTGAAATCTGTAATTTTTTTTGATCTCCAAGACTTTTGTTGTATTCAATGATTTCTTTTTGAACTTCAGTTAAGTTATCTGAATGATTAATAATGTACTGTTCAAGATTATCCGTTAAATCCAATTTTTTAGGCATATTTAGCCCTTTAATAACTTTTTTAAAATTTCATTAACTAATTGAGGATTTGCTTTTCCTCCAGATATTTTCATAACTTGGCCAATAAAAAAACCAAATAATTTTTCTTTCCCGGCTTTATATTGTGCAACTTTATCTTTATTTTTAATTATAATTTCGTTAATTATCTTCTCTAATTCTTTAGGATCACTTTGTTGTTTCATACCTCTTGAATCGATGATATTTTTTGGATTATCCCCGCTTTTAATCATTACCTCAAAAACTTCTTTTGCTATTCTACCAGAAATTTCTCCTGATTTTATTGATTGAATAAGTTCAGCTAAATTTTTAGATGAAATTGGAGATTTCGATATATTTAATCCTTTTTCATTTAGCATTGCAAATAAGTCTCCCATCATCCACGTTGCTGCTAATTTTTTATCAGAAAGTTTTGCCACCTCTTCATAATAATCAGAAACTTCTTTTTCAGAAACTAGTACGTTTGCTTCATAGGCCTTTAAACCGTATTCTTTGATTAATCTATCTTTTTTTTTATCTGGTAATTCAGGTAGTGTTTTTTTAATTTCATCAACTAATTTTTGTTCAAGTTTTAAAGGCAACAAGTCTGGATCTGGAAAATATCTATAGTCATGTGCATCTTCTTTTGATCTCATAGATCTTGTTTCATTTTTTTTAGTATCAAATAATCTAGTTTCTTGAGCAATTTTTTTGCCTGCTTCTATTAACTCAACCTGCCTTTGGGCCTCATATTCAATAGCCAATTGCATAAATTTTATCGAATTAACGTTTTTAACTTCACATCGTGTGCCATAATCTGTGTTACCGACTTTTCTTACTGAAACATTCACATCTGCTCTTAAAGAGCCTTCTTGCATATTTCCATCACATGTACCGAGATATCTCATAATGCTTCTTAATTTTTTAATATACGCATTTACTTCATCTGGAGATCTTAAGTCAGGTTTACTCACAATTTCCATTAATGCTATTCCAGAACGATTAAGATCGACATATGTATTTGTTGGATCAATATCATGAATACTTTTTCCTGCATCTTGTTCTAAATGAAGTCTCTCAATTCCTATTTTTTTAGTTCCATATGGCATTTCTAATAAAATTTGTCCTTCACCTACGATAGGATTTTTGTATTGGGAAATTTGATACCCTTGAGGTAAATCAGCATAAAAGTAGTTTTTTCTATCAAAGACAGAATAGTTGTTTATTTTTGCATTTAACCCTAAGCCAGTTCTGATAGCTTGTTTAACGCACTCTTCGTTTATTACTGGTAACATCCCCGGAAAAGCAGAATCTATTAAACTAACTTGAGTATTTGGTTCCCCGCCAAATTTTGTAGATGAACCTGAAAAGAGTTTTGAGTTCGATAAAATTTGTGCATGCACCTCAAGGCCAATAACAACTTCATATTGATTTTTTTCTCCTTTTATAAAATACTCAAATTTATCTTTGTTCATGACCACCAATTCTTAATATTATTTTTAAAATTACAGTTTTTTTCAAAAGCGTAAGCTATATTGAGTAAATTTTGTTCATCTAAGACTTTGCCGATCAACTGTAAGCCTAAGGGAAAACCCTTTTTGTCTAAACCTGCCGGCACTGATATCGCTGGTAGGCCTGATAAATTAGTTGGCACAGTAAATATATCGTTTAAATACATTGATATTGGATCGCTTGTTTTCTCTCCAATTTTAAAAGCTGAACTAGGTGTGGATGGGGTTAATATTGCATCAACTTTACCAAAGTTGTCGTCAAAATCTTTTTTTATTAATCTTCTAACCTTTTGAGCTTTTAAATAATACGCATCGTAGTATCCTGAAGATAAAACATAAGTACCTATCAAAATTCTTCTTTTAACTTCATCTCCAAATGCCTCTGATCTAGTATTTTCATACATCTGAGTCAAATCTTTACCTTTGTCAGATCTATAACCATACTTAACACCGTCATATCTTGCTAAATTTGAAGAGGCTTCAGCTGGGGCAACAATATAATAAGTGGGAAGTGCGTATTTAGTATGGGGCAAAGAAATATCTATCAACTGAGCCCCTAAATCTTTTAAAATATTTTTTCCTTTATTCCATAAGTCGTCAATTTCTTTTGGCATATTATTAACTCTATACTCCTTAGGAATTCCAATTTTTAATCCTTTAATATCAGATTTTAAATTTTTAGAATAATTTTCTTTCTTTTTATCAATTGAAGTAGAATCTTTTTTATCAAATCCCGCCATAGACTCTAGCATAATAGAACAATCTTCGACTGTTTTTGTCATTGGACCAGCTTGATCCAAAGATGATGCAAAAGCAACTATACCCCATCTAGAACATAAACCATAAGTTGGTTTAAGCCCTACGGTACCGGTGAATGAAGCAGGTTGTCTTATTGAGCCTCCCGTATCAGTTCCAATAGTTGCCGGAGTTAGTTCAGCAGCTAATGCAGAAGCTGATCCACCGGACGATCCACCGGGAACAGTATTTTGTGCTATTGGATTAATTACATTTCCAAAAAAGCTTGTCTCATTTGAGGATCCCATAGCATATTCATCACAGTTAAGCTTGCCTAGTAAAATTCCTCCTTCATTCCACAATTTTTGAGTTACAGTTGACTCATAATTTGGAATAAAATTTTCTAACATTTTGCTTCCAGCCGTTGTTTTAAAACCGTTTGTACAAAAAAGATCTTTTACAGCTATTGGTATGCCTGGTAATAAAGTATTAAAATTAGGATTTTTATCAAATTCTTTTGCTTTTTTAATCGCATGTTCAGAGCATTTTGTAATATAGGCGTTCAATTTTTTGCTTTTTTCAATTTTATCTATAAATGATTGAGTTACTTCCTCGGATTTTATTTCCTTTTTTTTAATTAAATTAATAATTTCAGAGAGACTTTTTTTTGTTATTTCAGACATTATTCTATAACCTTTGGTACTACAAAAAATTCATCATTTTTTTTAGGTGAATTTTTTAAAATTTTTTCTCTTATTTTTCCATCATCTACTTTATCGTCTCTTGATCTAAGAGGTGTATTAAGTATTGAAGACAAAGGCTCGACTTTGTCAGTTTTTAGTTCATTTAGCTGCTCTATAAATTTGAATATAGATGTTAAATCTTTAGCTAATGAGTCCGATTTTTTAGAATCTAAGGAAATTCTGGCTAACTTACTAATATGCTTAATTTTATCTTTATCTATCGACATCTGTGATTTATGTTATTTATATAGGAAATTAATATCATAAAATATATTAAATAAATGTTAGATATAGAGGAATTTAAGAAAAAACTAGACAGAAAATCGAGACTATTGGGCATTGATCCTGGTAAAAAACGCATAGGTATAGCTATTTCAGATGAAAATAAAATAGTTGCTACTCCGTACACTACGTTAGTGAAAAAAGATTATTCTAATTTTTTGACTGAAACGAAGAAAATAATTGATGAAAATAACATCAAGGGCATTGTGATTGGCAATCCCCTAAATATGGATGGATCCCCTAGCCCTTCATCGCAATCAGCAAAAGATTTAGCTATAAATTTATCAAAAAATATTTCAATTCCAATCACTCTTTGGGATGAAAGACTCTCCAGCGAAGGATCTTTCAAGTTAATGGGTAGTTTAGACGTTAATAGCTCAAAAAAACGTGAAACTTTGGATAAAAACGCTGCAACTTTTATTCTTCAAGGTTTTATTGATTATATTAATAAATAACTTGATCTAATATAGCAAAACACGTATAGAGTTAATTTTAATGGCAATAGTAAAAAAAAACGTCGCTGTTAAAAACGAGATAAATCACTTACTCGGTATTCAAAACCTTTCTATTAAATCAGTCAAAGATATTTTAAATCAAGCTAAAGAATATATTAAATTAAATAGAAGTGGCTCAAAAAAATTGGATATTTTAAGAGGTAAAACACAAATAAATTTATTTTTTGAACCATCAACTAGAACGCAAAGTTCATTTGACCTAGCGGGTAAAAGACTTGGTGCAGATGTTATGACGATTAACATGGGAAATTCTGCTTTAAAAAAAGGAGAAACTCTTATTGATACTGCTATGACATTAAATGCGATGCACCCTGATATAATCGTAATAAGACATCAAGATTCAGGGGCACCTAATCTTTTATCTCAAAAAGTAAATTGTGCCGTCATAAATGCAGGAGATGGAAGAAGGGAACACCCCACTCAAGCACTGCTCGATGCTTTAACAATAATAAATAGAAAAGGAAAAATTGAAGGTTTAAAAATAGCAATCTGTGGAGACATACTTCATTCAAGAGTTGCTAGATCGAATATTTACCTCATGAATATGTTGGGAGCTGAAGTAAATGTCATAGCACCGAAAACTTTAATGCCTAAATCTATTGAGAAACTTGGAGTAAAAGCGTTTACCGATATGAAAAAAGGATTAGATAAGTGTGACATTGTCATGATGTTAAGAATTCAGAACGAAAGAATGCATGGGTCATTTTTACCTTCCAAAAGAGAATATTATGAATATTTTGGTTTAACTCCAGATAAACTTAAGTTTGCTAATACAGATGCTTTAGTTATGCACCCAGGTCCAATGAATAGAGGTGTTGAAATTGATACAAAACTGGCAGATGACATAAATGTTAGTCTAGTTAAAGAACAAGTTGAACTAGGTGTGGCTGTAAGAATGGCCTGCTTAAAAATATATTGTAAAAAATAAAATGAAAGAAAAAGCTATTATTAATGCAAGAATTTTAGATCCATCTCAAAATTTAGATGAGAAAGGCGGCCTTCTTATTGATAAAAATGGTAAGATTAAAGAGATAGGAAAAAAAATTAATAAAAATAATATAGCATCATCAATTGAAACTATTGATGCAAATAATAATTTATTAATACCAGGTATTGTAGATATGAAAGTATTTGTTGGTGAACCTGGTTATGAATATAAAGAAAATTTTCGAACATTAAGTCAGGCTGCTTTAGCTGGAGGAGTTACTTCAGTTGTTTCAATGCCAAATACTAAGCCAATTATAGATAACGTTTCAATGGTTGATTTTATAATTAGAAGAGGTAGAGACAAAGCCAATATAAATATATACCCATCTGCTTCTTTAACAAAAGATATGAGTGGTAAAATGATGACAGAGTTCGGTTTATTGTCATTAAAAGGAATTGTAGGTTTTACTGATGTGAACAGAACTGTTCAAAATACTGAAATTATGTCTAGAATAATGGATTATGCATCAGATCTAAATGTTTTAATTATGCAGCATGCGGAGGATTTGGAACTATCAAAAAATGGATTTATAAATGAAGGTGAAGTTGCAACTAGATTAGGTTTAGAGGGTATAAATGAAGTTGCTGAAAAAATTATTATTGAGAGAGATTTAGCCTTATTAGAGAAATACCCTTGTAGATACCATATTAATCAAATCTCCTCTGAAAAATCATTAGAAGTAATAAAGAAAAATAAAAAAGAAGGGAAAAAATTTACCTCAGGAGTATCAATAAATAATTTGTCATTAAATGAAAACGATATTGGGGAATTTAAAACTTTTCTTAAGATATCCCCTCCCCTGAGAGCAGAAAATGATAGGATTTCTTTAATCAACGGAATTCAAGATAATTTAATAGATGTAATAGTGTCAGATCACTCTCCTGAAGATGAAGAAAGTAAAAGACTACCTTTTGCTCAAGCAGCTACTGGAGCTATAGGAGTTGAGACATTATTGCCTTTAGCGCTAGAATTATATCATAATGAGAGTCTGTCTTTAAAAAAAATAGTTGAATGCTTAACCATAAACCCCGCAAACGTGTTGAAAATAAAAAAGGGAACTCTAAAAAAAGGTTTTGATGCGGATATATGCATACTGGATTTAGATAAACCATGGATTGTAAAAGCTAATTTATTAAAATCTAAATCAAAAAATACTGCTATTGAAGATAGAAAACTTCAAGGAAAAGTATTAATGACTTTTTTAAATGGTGAGTTAGTATTTAATCAGAAGTGACTTTTGAAATAATATTGCTATTTGTTTTGTCCTATTTATTAGGATCATTACCAACTGGATTAATTCTAACTAAAACTTTTTTAAATAAAGATATTCGTAGTATTGGCTCAGGTAATATTGGTGCAACTAATGTTTTACGAACTGGAAATAAACTACTTGCTTTTTTGACTTTATTTTTAGACATATTAAAAGGATATTTAACTATTTTTTTAGCATTAAAGTATTTTCCAGAATATATTTTTTTTAGTGGTCTAATTTGTTTTTTGGGACATATATTTCCTGTATGGTTAAATTTTAAAGGTGGTAAGGGTATTGCAACTTATCTAGGAATTCTTTTAGCCATATCATTTAACTTGGCAATAATTTTTTGCATAACTTGGATTCTTATTCTTTTAACTTTTAGATATTCTTCTTTGTCATCTATTTTGGGATCTTTATGTGTTTTTATTGCTACATTAATATTTAAAATGCCTGAACCTAATATTATTTTTTTTATTTTTTTTATGATAATTATATTTACTCATAAAGAAAATATTATTCGCCTTAAGAATAAAAATGAAAGTAAAATAAAGTTTTAATTTACAGGGTTTTTTGATAAAAATATCTGTTTAATTTGACAAATAGTCTAATCTTTGAAATTAAGTTTATATGATGAATTTAGTCATTGTAGAAAGTCCTGCAAAAGCAAAAACTATTAATAAATATTTGGGTAATACATATAAAGTATTAGCTAGTTATGGTCACATAAGAGATCTCCCATCAAAAAATGGGTCTGTAGATCCTGAAAAAAATTTTGAAATGCAATGGGAACTTGACTCGTTTTCAAAAAAATATTTAAAAGAAATCACTGAAGCAGCTAAGGATAGTCAAAAAATTATTTTAGCAACTGACCCTGATCGTGAGGGAGAAGCAATTGCCTGGCATCTAAAACAAGTTTTAGATGAAAAAAAATTGCTTAAAGGAAAAAAATTAGAACGTGTTGTATTTAATGAAATAACAAAAAATGCAGTATTAAATGGCATAAAAAATCCGCGAGATATAGAAAATACTTTAGTTAACGCATATTTAGCCAGAAGAGCTTTAGATTATTTAGTGGGATTTAATATATCTCCAATCCTATGGACTAAACTCCCGGGTTCAAAATCAGCGGGCAGAGTTCAATCTGTTGCTCTTAAGTTAATTACTCAAAGAGAACATGAGATTGAGTCGTTTACACCAGAAGAATATTGGACCTTAAGTGTTAAATTCAAAGACAGTAAAAAAAATATTATTTTTTCTAAATTAAATATTTTCAATCAAAACAAAATAGAGAGATTTTCTTTTAAAAATAAAAATCAAATCAATGATGCTTCAGCTTCAATTAAAGAAAATAATTTTTTTATAAAGGACGTAAATACAAAATTGTTCAAAAGAAACCCACTTGCTCCATTTACAACATCAACTTTACAACAAACCTCATCGGGTAAATATGGATTTGGAGCCTCTAGAACAATGCAAATTGCTCAAAAACTGTATCAAGGAATAGATATCGAGGGTGATACTATAGGATTAATTACCTATATGAGAACTGATGGAACAAACATATCTAATGAGGCTGTCTCTCAATTTAGAGATTTTATAAAAGGAAATTACGGTGACAAATACCTTCCTGATCAAGCCAATATATATAAAGGTAAAAAAGCAAAAAATGCTCAAGAGGCTCATGAAGCTATACGACCAACTGATGTTGAAAAAAAACCTTCCTTGATGAAAAAATATTTAAGCACAGATCAATTTAAACTATATGATTTAATTTGGTCAAGAGCACTTTCCTCACAAATGAATCCTGCAGAATTTGATAGAAATAGTATTCAAATTTCATCTAAAGATGAAAAAATTTCATTTAATGCAAGCGGGTCAGTACTTAGATTTGATGGTTTTTTAAAAGTTTATTCATTTCAAGATACTGATGATGATAATAAGAATATCCTTCCACAAGTAAATCAAGGAGACAAAGTTGACATAGATGAAATTATAGATGAACAACATTACACCAATCCTCCTCCAAGATATTCTGAAGCTAGCTTAGTAAAAAAAATGGAAGAACTAGGTATTGGGAGGCCTTCGACATATGCAAGCATAATATCAGTTTTATCTACTCGTAATTATGTTGAGCTACTTAATAAAAGATTCAATCCAACTGATAGAGGTAAACTTCTCTCAGCTTTTTTAGAAAAATTATTTGCAAAATATGTTGATTATAATTTTACAGCAGATTTAGAAGAACAGCTTGACGATATTACAAGTGGAAAAACAGATTATTTAAAAGTTTTAGATAAATTTTGGAAAGACTTTTATAGTGACGTTGGATCAGTAAAGGACATAAGAACAAGAGAAGTTTTAGATTTACTAAATGAAAGTCTTGGTGATCTAGTTTTTGAAAAAAATGACAAAAATGAAATAGATAGAAAGTGTAAAGCTTGTGAAAATGGTCTGCTTAGCTTGAAAAATAGCTTTAGAGGAGGAGCATTTATCGGTTGTTCAAATTATCCAGAATGTAAGTTTACTAGGCCTTTGTCTAAAACTAAAGCTTCTCAACAACTTCAGCTTTCTGAACCTAAGCTAATAGGTCAAAATGATAAAGGGAAAGATATTTTCCTTAAAAATGGAAGATTTGGGCCTTACTTACAATACGAAATAGAACAAGATGATATAAATAAAGATACTAAAAAGAAAAAGAAAAAAATAAAAGAAAATGAAAATAAAAAAAATGTTTCTATTCCCAAAGGTCTTCAAATAGAAAATATTGATTTAGACAAAGCAAAATATTTATGTGCATTACCAAAAATTATTGGAAAACATCCAGAATTAAATGAAGATATCACTATTAATGTTGGTAGATTTGGTCCATACCTTAAATGCTCAAACAAATCAGCGAGAATAGAAAGTGTTGATGAATTATTTTCAATCGGTTTGAATAGAGCTATTACTTTAATATCGGAAGCAAAACCAGGAAGAATGTCATCATCTGAAATTAAAAATCTCGGCGAACATCCTGAGGATAAAAAACCAGTAAGAATAATGAAAGGTCAATACGGTCCATATATTAAATATAAATCATTAAATGCAACAATTCCTGAAGAAAAAGATCCAACTGAAATTACTATGGAAGAGGCATTAATATTAATAGAAAAAAGAAAAGAATATGATAAAAGTAAGAAGAAAGGTAAAAAAAAATGAAAATATTAAAATATTTAGTATTAATAATAATTTTATCTACTAACAATTCTTACGCACAACAAAAATGTATCGATATGTTAGGATCTAAAACTATTAATAAAGACTCACCTGAGTATATAAAATGTATTGCTGAAAAAACAAAAAAAGCAGCAAAAAAAGGGATTAAAAGTCTTAATACTGAATCAAAAGTAACTGATTGGATAAAAGATAAGTTTTTTTCTAAATGAACTTTGAAAAAAAAATTAAAGATCTTAAATTAGAAATTCCAAAAGCTCCAAATCCAGTTGGAGACTATGTTGCTTTCAAGAAAAAAGATAATTTAGTTTTTATTTCTGGGCAAATATCCTTGGGTATAGATGGTAAACTCATAAAAGGAAAAGTTGGAAAAGATTTGTCTTTAGAAGAAGGTCAAAAAGCAGCTTATGCTTGCGGTATTAATATTATATCTCAAATAAAATCTGCCTGTAATGGTGATTTAGATTTAGTTAAAAACTGCATAAAAATTACAGGTTATGTAAATTCATCAGATAATTTCATTGACCAGCCTAAAGTTATCAATCCTGCATCAGAATTAATAGCCAATATATTTGGAGAAAATGGTAAACATTCAAGAGCTGCTGTTAGTGTTAATTCACTACCGTTAGGGGCAGCAGTAGAGATTGATGCAATTTTTGAATTAAAATGAAATTAATCTGACCTTCCAATAGAAAAGTATTCAATTTTTTTCTTTTTCATATCGTGATGATTATATAAATTTCTTAAATCAAATATTTTAAATTTTTTATTATTAACAATTTTACTGAATTCTAATGATTTAAATTCATCCCATTCGGTGTGTAAAACAATTAAATCTGCGTTTTTACAATTATCTTTAATATTGTTAAAGTAATTACAATTTTTAAATTTTTTAAAGATTATTTTTTCTCCGCTGGGGTCATAATAACTTACTTTAGCTCCATTTTTACATAAATGCGGTATCATCATTAAACTCGTTGAGTCTCGCATGTCATCGGTGTTAGGCTTGAAAGTTACTCCTAAGAAAGATATCTTTTTATTTTTAATATTTTTATTTAATATTTTTTCAATTCGTTTAGTGTGTAGTATTTTTCTAGCATTATTTGATTTAATAACAGATTTAACTATTGAAAGATTAACTTTAAATTTTTCAGCTGTTGCCACTAAACCCTTGGTGTCTTTAGGAAAGCAAGAGCCCCCATAAGCTGGTCCTGCTCTTAAAAAGCGACTTCCTATACGCATATCGCTACCCATCCCTAACGAAATATCTTCTATATTAGTTTTTGACTTTTCACAGAAATTTGACAACTCATTAATAAAAGTAATTTTAGTTGCTAAAAAAGCATTTGAAGCATATTTAATTAACTCTGCCGCACGCCTTGAGGTAGTAAAAAATTTAGCACCTTTGCTTATTAATGGATTGTAAAGTTTTTTTATAATACTGAATATTTTTTTATTATTTGATCCAACTATAATTCTATCTGGAAATCTAAAATCTCTAATTGCTTCTCCCTCTCTTAAAAATTCGGGATTAGATATTATGTCAATATTTTTCCTTTTGTTTTTTTTTAAAATTTTTTCAAGTTCGTCTCCAGTACCCACGGGAACAGTAGACTTTGTAACAACTATTTTTTTTCCTTTAGAAACTTTAATTATATCTTTTAAAGCTTTGTAAACATAAGATAAATTAACATTTTGTGAGTTTTTTTTATTTGGTGTGCCCACACAAATAAATACAATATCAGATTTTTTTATTGCACTTTTTAAATTAGTTGTGAAAGATATTCTGCCGGCATTAAAATTTTTTTTTATTAGTTCGTTTAATCCAGGCTCATATATTGGTGATATCCCTAAATTTAATTTTTCTATTTTTTTTTTATTATTATCTACACATATAACAGTATTTCCTAAATCAGAGAAACAAGTACCACTTACTAGACCTACGTACCCAGTGCCTATCATACATATATTCATTTAATTCCTTTTATTAATTTTAATTGTTGACTCCATGTATCCGCTTAAAGTCCCACAGTCTAAATATTGGCCTTTAAATAATTTTCCAAAAAAAGTATTTCCATTTTTTATTAAATTTTTAATTGCGTCAGTAATATGTATTTCATTGCCTTTACCTGGTTTAACTTTTTTAATTTCATTCATTATTTTTTTTGGCAATATATATCTTCCAATTATGGCATAATTAGACGGTGCACTTTTTATACTGGGTTTTTCAATAACATCTGTTATTTGAAAATAATTTTTTCTTTTATTTTTGAATGAGAGTATTCCCCAACGTGAAACAGATTTTTTAGATACTGTTTTTGTTGCTATGATAGCGCTTTTTGTTTTTTTGTGTAGATCAACCATTTCTTTTGAACAGTTTTTTTTAATTATCAAATCATCAGGAAGTAACATTAAAAAATAATCGTTCTTAATATATTTTCTACATTTAAGAATTGCGTCACCTGTTCCTTTTGGTTTATTTTGGTATACAAATTTTATCATTTTTCTATATTTTTTAAGTTTTAAAAATTCCTTTTTTATTCTTTGGTTTTTATTTTTTCTAAAAACTTTTAAATATAGCTTGTCTTGGTAAAAATATTTTTTAATATCTTGTTTTTTTTTAGAAATTATGAAAATAAATTCTTTGATACCTGCGCCTATACATTCCTCTATAATATATTCTAAATTCGGCTTTCCATTGATTGGCAATAATTCTTTTGCCATAACACTTGTTAGAGGAAGCATCCTAGTGCCTAGTCCAGCAAGTGGAATTATTGCTTGTTTTATCATAAGAATCTTTTAAATATTAATATCACTACAATTAAAAAAATGAAAATAATTAAACAAAGACTGAAGCTAAAAAGACTTATCAGGGGCCAAAAAAACATATTTTTTATTCCCACAATGGGTACTCTGCATAGCGGCCACATAAGTTTAATTAAAAAAGCTAAATCTTTATCAAAAAAAAGCGGTAAAGTAATAGTTAGCTTATTCATTAACCCAAAACAATTTAACTCAAGAAAAGATTATGAATCATATCCTAGAAGTTTTAAAAACGACTTTAAAATTTTAAAAAGACTTAATATAGATATACTTTTTGCACCGAATTATAATCAAATTTTCTCATTTAAAACTAAAAATAAAATTCATATTGACAAAAATGAAAAAAAGTTATGTGGAAAATTTAGACCGGGTCATTTCAAAGGTGTGATTGATGTCGTGAATAGGTTTATTGAAATAATTAAACCTAAACTTATTATTTTAGGTCAAAAAGATTTTCAGCAATTTTTTCTACTTAAAAAACACGTTATTATAAAAAAAATTGATACAAAAATAATTGCTTGTAAAACTGTAAGAAATTCTTCTGGTTTAGCTTTATCTTCAAGGTTAAAAAAATTAAATAATACCGAAATAAAATTAGCCTCAAAAATAACAAATTTAATTAAAAAAGAAAAATTAAAAATTAAAAAAAATAAAAGAAAAAAAATTAATCTTGTTAAATTAAAATCAAATATTAAAAAATTTGGTATCACTAATGTTGAGTATTTAACACCCGTTAGATTAAGTGATTTAAAAAAAACATCTAACCCGAATCACAAATTCAATATTTTTGTTTCATTTTATATTGGAAGAATTAGGCTGATAGATAATATCTAGTTTAAGAAAAAATAAGAACCAATGCCCAAAAAAGATAAAAAACCGATCACATCGGTAATAGTTGTTACAAAAACACTTGATGCTAAAGCAGGGTCAATCTTTAATTTTTTTAGTGAAACAGGAACTAAAATTCCAAAAAGACCTGCTACAATCATATTTAAAATCATAGAAATACCAATTAAAAAAGAAAGGGTAGTCTCTTTAAACCAAAGTTGAACAATAACAGAAGTTATAATTGCAAAGATTATTCCATTTAATATTCCAATTAAAAATTCTTTTATAACTATTGTATTAAAATTTCCTGAAGAAAGTTCTTTTGTGGCTATTGCTCTAATAGTTACAGCTAAAGTTTGCATCCCCGCATTGCCGCCCATGGAAGCGACTATTGGCATTAAAAATGCTAAGGCAACCATTTGTTCTATTGAAGCTCCAAATTTACTAATTACCCAAGTAGCTAATAGAGCAGTAAATAAATTTAATAAAAGCCAGTTAAATCTTCTTTTCGTTTTAACAATTACGCTGTCAGTTATTTCTTCATCACCAACACCGGCTAGTCTTAATGCATCTTCTTCAGCTTCCTCCTGTACAACTGTAACTACATCATCAGCTGTTATCATTCCAACTAATTTATTATTTTTATTTACTACTCCTGCTGATAATAAATTATAATTTTCAAAAGTATGTCCAACCTCTTCTTTGTCCATATTGACTGAAATAAGAACTGGCATTTCTCTCATTATAGAATTCATTTTTTTTTCTCTGGGAGTTCTAAGCACTCTTGAAGATGGAACTATACCTATTGGTTTAAACTCGTTGTCTACTACAAAGATTTCTAAAAACTCTTCAGGTAAGTCTTTACTCTCTCTCAAATAATCAATAGTTTGACCAACTGACCAATCGCTAGGAACAGCGGTAAACTCTCTTTGCATAATTCTTGCAGCAGAGTCTTCTGGGTAACTGAGTCCTTCTTCCAATAAAAATCTATCTTTCGGTGGAAGTTTATCAAGTACTGACTCTTTCTTTTTTTTTTCGAGATTTTCAATAATTGATATTGCATTATCGGACTCTAATCTTTTTAAGATTTTTGAAATTGAATCTGTTGATAAAAGTTGTAAAACTTCGGTTTGAATTGACTCGTTTAATTCAACAAATATTTCTGGATCAATACTAAAAGCTTCCAATTCAATTAATTTAGATCTCGATTCTTGAGATAAGTTTTCAATTAAATTTGCTATATCAGAAGGATGTAAGTCTTTTAGTGTTTGATTTATAAATTGGATATCAGCTGACTTAATTTTATCACTAAAAATATTAATAAAATCTTTATTAAAATCAAAATTTACTTTTTTTCCACCAATAGATTTTACTAAACTCATAAAAGCCTCTGAATGTTTTTTTTTGAGACTATTAGTTCATAAAATGATAAAATTCAAATTAAATGAGCATTGAAATTAAGATTAGTAATAAGCTAATTCCTTATAATAAGGCTATAAATATAATGGAAAAACGGGTCGATGATATCAAAAAAGGTAAAAAAAATGATTTAATTTGGATATTAGAACATCCAACTGTTTTTACTGCTGGAATAAGATCCAATAAAAATGAGATATTAGACAAAAAAATTAAAATTATTGAAACAAATAGAGGCGGTAAAATTACTTTGCACAGTCCTGGTCAAAAAATTATATATTTTGTCTTTAATTTAAATAACAAAAAAAAAGATATAAGAAGATTTGTTACCAAAATAGAAGATAGTATTATTGAATTTTTAAAAATTTATAAAATTCAAAGTAAATCAGATAGAAATAACATTGGTGTATGGGTAAAAAAAAAGAAAATTGCAGCTATAGGGATTAAAATAAAAAGTTGGATTGCATATCATGGCTGTTCGATAAATATAAAAAATGATATATCCATGTATAAAAAAATTTTACCATGCGGTTTAGATGGCAGTATGATTACATCAATGAAAGATCTAGATGTTAAAACTTCAAAAAACATAAATAATAATCTAAAAAGAGTATTTTTAAAAAATTTATCTAAAGTTTAAGTTTTAAAAAGTTTTTTATTTTACTATCAAAAGAAGCTTCAAAATTATACTTAATATCATTAATCATAAATTTAATTTTATAAGCATGAAGCATTAAACCATCTGTGTAATGATTTTTTTTTTTAATATTATAATATTTCTTATCTCCTACGATTGGATATCCAATTAAATGCAGTTGTTTTCTTAATTGATGTTTTCTTCCTGTAATAGGTTTCAGCTCTAATAATGAATAATTTTTATGAGTTTTAAGAACTTTAACTTTTGTAATTGCTTTTTGAATAATTTTTTTATTTTTTTCAAAAATTAGCAAATTGTCAACTAATTTATCAATCTTATTGGGAAATACCCCATGTGTAATAGCTAGGTATGTTTTATGAATTCTTCTAATTCTAAAAAGAGATGTTAATAATTGAGCATATTTTCTGTTCTTTGCTATTAATAGCAATCCAGAAGTATCTTTATCTATACGATGAACAATATATGGAATGCAATTTTCGAATGCTTGAGATTTTTTAATTATATCAATAATGTTTTTAAATGATTTAGTGCCCCCTTGTACAGCTATACCGCTTGGTTTATTTAATACTACGAAATTTTCGTTATTTTCAATTATAAAGTCATCATATTTACTTGCTTCTTTTTTGGAGGGTAAATATTTATTCTTTTTAATATCATTTATCTTAAACTCAGATTTTTGATAAATCTCAATTAAATCACCCGATTGAACTCTATATGAAGTTAAAGTTTTTTTTTTATTAACTTTAATTTTATTTTTTCTTATAAGCTTTTGTATTAAAGATTGTGGAATTTTAGCGACATTACTTTTAAACCATTTGTCAAAACGAGAGTTATGGTAGTTTTTATCTACTTTAAATATTTGGGGCATTTTAAAACTAAAATAAGTTATTTAGTAGCCGTTTTTTTTGGAACGTTTTTTAAATCTTCTTTGTTATCTTCTTTTTTAATCTCTTTCTTGGGTTTGTCTATTTTTCTAGCCTCTTGATTTCTATCTACTAATTCAATTACAGCCATTGGAGCATCATCTCCTGTTCTAAAACCAGCTTTTAAAACTCTAGAATAGCCTCCTTGTCTTTTACTATATCTTTTTGAAAGTTCTTCAAAAACTTTTTTTACCGACTTTGGATCTTGCAATCTTGAAAAAAGTTTTTTTTTGTTGTTTAAGACGTTTTTTTTTCCAATAGTTATTACTTTATCTATTTGAGGTTTTAATTCTTTTGCTTTGGGTAAAGTTGTTATTATCTGCTCATATTTAATTAGAGAATTTAGCATGTTCTTAAACAATGCTTTTCTATGTTCACTCGATTTATTAAGTTTTCTATAGCCTCTATTGTGCCTCATATTAATAGTTATTATCCTCTAGTTTTTTTGACATTTCAGCAATATTATCTGGGGGCCAATTTGGAATTTCCATTCCTAAATAAAGCGACATTGTATTTAAAACTTCTTTAATTTCGTTAAGCGATTTTCTACCAAAATTTGGTGTTCTAAGCATTTCTGGTTCTGTTTTTTGAACAAGATCTCCTATATAAATTATATTGTCATTTTTTAAACAGTTCATAGATCTAACTGATAATTCCAATTCTTCGACCCTTTTAAGTAAATTTTTATTAAATTCTGGTTCAGATGATTTAACTTCTTTAACTATTTCTTTGGGATCTTCAAAATTAATAAACATTGAAAGTTGATCTTGAAAAATTCTTGCAGAATATGCTACAGCGTCTTCAGCAGCTACTGTTCCATTCGTCTCAACAGTCATTACTAGTTTGTCATAATCCAATGCGCTTCCTGCTCTAGTGTTTTCCACCGAAAAAGAAACTTTTTTTACAGGGCTAAATAAAGAGTCAATTGATATTAAACCTAATGGGCTATCATCAGATTTATTTTTTGGTGCTGAAACATAACCTTTCCCATTATTTACAAATAGTTCCATGTGGAAATTGGTATTTTCATCAAGATTACAAATAGTAAGCTCGGGATTCAAAATTTCAACATCTGAAACTAAAGTTATATCTTTTGCTTTAACTTCTTTAGGGCCCTTGATGTCTAAAATAATTTTTTTAGCTCCACTCCCTGTGGATTTAATCGCTAAATTTTTAACATTAAGAACAATATCTGTTACATCTTCTCTTACGCCTTTGATAGAAGAAAATTCATGAAGCACACCATCAATTTGTATAGCAGTAACGGCCGCTCCCTGTATTGAAGATAAAAGTATTCTTCTTAGTGAATTTCCAATTGTTTGCCCAAAACCTTTTTCTAAAGGTTCTGCTGTTACTTTTGCAATGGTCTTGTCTTCATTACTTGTTATTTCAAGTTTGTTTGGTTTAATCAAAGCTTTCCAATTTTTGTCTAAAACTTTATTAATCTGCATTATACTCTCCTTCTTTTTGGTGGTCTTGCTCCATTATGGGGCATTGGTGTTGTGTCTCTAATTGATAATATTTTAAAACCTCTAGATTGTAATGATCTCAATGCTGTTTCTCTTCCAGAGCCTGGACCTTTAACTTGAACTTTAAGTGTCCTTAGTCCTTGTTCAAAAGCTTTTGCTCCGGCATCGTCAGCTGCTACTTGAGCTGCATATGGAGTGGATTTTCTTGATCCCTTAAAACCTTTTGCTCCTGCAGAAGACCAAGAGATAACGTTACCGTTTTCGTCTGAAATTGAGATTATCGTATTATTAAAGGTAGAGTAAACAAACGCAATACCTGAGGTAATATTTTTTTTAACTTTTTTCTTTTTTTTAATATTTGTCTCAATCTTGTTGCTAGTTTCTGTTTTGGCCTCTGGTAATTTATTTTCACTTTTAATATTTTTTTTATTCATTTAATAAATCTTATTTTTTAAGTGGTGTAAGTTTTTTTCCAGCTATGGCTATTGCTTTGCCTTTTCTTGTTCTTGCATTGCAATGCGTTCTTTGACCTCTTACTGGTAATTTTTTTTTATGTCTGCTTCCTCTATATGACGCTAAATCTACTAGTCTTTTAATATTAACAGAAACTTCTCTTCTAAGATCTCCCTCTACTTTATGATTTGTATCTATATATTCTCTAATTTTTAAAACTTGTTCTTCAGATAGCTCGTTAACTCTCGTGCTTTTAGAAATATTTAATTTTTCACATATTTTTTTGGATGAATGCAAACCGATACCATGAATATAGGTAAGAGCTATACTAACAACTTTATTTTGTGGAATATTGATTCCTGCTATACGTGCCATATTATAAATGGGTTAAAGTTCCAAAGCCGTATTTATATTGCCTAATTATTTAAAGTCAACTCTATATAATGGTAATTATATCGCTAATTTCTTTATTTATTTGATCAATTGACCTCTCTCCATCGATCACCTTTAATAAATTCAATTTTTTATAATATTCAATCACGGGTTCTGTAGATTTTTCATAGGTCTCATATCGTTTAACCGCTATTTCGTTGCTATCATCAACCCTTTTTTCTAAAGAACGTCTTTCTGAAATTCTTTTTTTAATTGTATCTAAAGATACAGTCAGTTTTAAAACTAGATCAATTTTTTGACCATATTTACTAAGTAATTCACTTAAAGTTTTTGCCTGCGTTAGATTCCTTGGATAGCCATCAAAAATTAATCTATTTTTATATTTTTTATCAGATATAAAATTCTCAACTAATTTTTTAACTATATTATCTGAAACTAAAGAACCAGAATTCATAATAGACGAAATTTCTTTTCCTAATTCTGTTTTATTTTTAATTTCATTTCTAAGAACTTCACCTGTAGATAGTTGATGCAAATCAAACTTATTTTTAATAAAATCAGCTTGAGTGCCTTTACCAGCACCAGGAGGCCCAAATATAATTAAATTCATAAAATTAATTATTTTCCGAACTTAGTCTTTCTTATTAATGATTCATATTGAGAGCTCATTAATCTTGTTTGAACTTGAGTAACGGTGTCCATAGCTACAACGACAACAATTAGAATTGAAGTTCCGCCTAAATAAAATGGAATAGGATATCTAGCTATTAGAAACTCTGGCATTAAACATACAAATGTAAGATATAAAGAGCCTATAGTAGTCAATCTAATCAATATAGTTTCTATATATTCTGCTGACCTTTCTCCTGGTCTTATACCGGGAATATAGCCTCCGTATTTTCTTAAATTTTCTGCAGTTTCTTTTGGATTAAAAACTATCGATGTATAAAAAAATGAAAAGAAAATAATTCCTGAAGCGTACAAAATCATATAAAAAGGTTGTCCTTGAGTGAACATTGAAGATATTTTTAAAAATAAATCAGATTCTGAAAATCCAAAATTAGTCAGAGTAACAGGTAAAAGCAAAAGGGCTGAAGCAAAAATTGCTGGAATAACTCCAGCGGTATTTATTTTTAATGGTAAGTGTGAAGACTCACCACCGTAAATTTTATTTCCCATTTGTCTTTTTGGATAATTTATCAGAATTTTTCGCATGGCCCTCTCAAAAAAAACAATAAATAAAACTGTAAATATAACCAGTATGAAAATTCCAACAATCATTATTGCTGATAAAGCACCAGTTCTACCTAACTCAAAAGTTGAAGCCAAAGCTCTTGGAATTTCAGCAACAATGCCAGAAAAAATAATTAATGAAATTCCATTCCCAATACCTCTTAACGTTATTTGTTCACCCAGCCACATCAAGAAAGTAGTACCTGCTACAAGTGATATAGTAGTTGTTATTCTAAAATATAATCCAGGTTCAGCTACTATGTTTCCTGCATTTTCTAAACCCACTGAAACACCATATCCCTGTAACATTGCTATTAGAACTGTTCCATATCTTGTGATTTGTGTAATTTTTTTTCTTCCCAATTCTCCTTGTTCTTTTAGATTTTTAAAATAATCAGAAGTTCCAGTAAGTAATTGGACAATAATAGAAGATGAAATATATGGCATAATTCCAAGTGCAAATATTGCCATTCTAGAAACTGCTCCTCCAGAGAACATATTAAACATTCCCATAAGACCTTTCTGACTAGAGGCCATTACTTCTTTTAAAGATAAAGGATCAATTCCAGCTAATGGTATATATGTTCCCAGTCTGTAAACAATTAATAGTAAAATTGTAAATAAAATCCTATTTTTTAAATCCGTTGCCTGACTAAATGCTCCTGGGTTTATATTTTGACTAGACATTATGATTTTTTAATTAAATTGAGTTTTCCACCTGCTTTTTCTATTTTTGATACAGCTTGTTTTGAAACAAAATCAACTTGAAAACTTAATGAGCTTTTGATATCACCATTACCTAAGACTTTAATTTTTTTAAACTTTTTATTTATAAGCTTTTTCTTTTGTAAAACTTCCAATGTAATTTCATCTTTTAAATCAATCTTTTTGCTATTATAATAATTTTGAAGTAATCCCAAATTAATTTCTGCAACCAAATTTTTATTAAAAGATTTAAAACCTCTTTTTGGTAGTCTTCTATATAGTGGCATCTGACCACCTTCGAAGCTTTTAATCGCTACTCCTCTACGAGCTTTTTGACCCTTGTGACCACGACCTGAAGTTTTGCCTTTTCCACTACCTATGCCTCTACCAGGTCTAATCTTTAGTTTATTGGTTTTTACTAATTGATTTAATTTCATTATTTGCTCTCTCTTTTTAAAATTATATCAGATATTTTTTTTCCTCTTATGGCTGAAAGAATTTTTGGTGAAGTTTGAGAGGCTAATCCTTTTATACACGCTTTCAATACGTTATGAGGGTTTGACGAGCCTAAAGATTTAGCTACAACATCTTGAATTCCTATAACTTCACAAACTGATCTAATTGCTCCACCTGCTATAATACCAGTACCAGCAGGAGCTGATCTCATAAAAACTTTACCAGATCCATTTTTTCCTTTTACATCGTGGTGTAAAGTTCTTCCTTCTTTTAATGGAATTTTAATTTGATTTTTTTTGGCTACTTCAGTAGCTTTTTTTATTGCATCAGGAACTTGTTTTGATTTTCCTTGACCTATACCAATAGATCCCTTTTGATTTCCAACTACTACTAAAGCTGCAAATCCAAATCTTCTTCCTCCCTTAACTACTTTGGTTATTCGGTTAATTGCTACTAGTTTTTCTTTTAAATCACTATCATTCATATTAAAATTTTAATCCATTCTTTCTTAAAGAATCTGCTAAACTTTTTACTCTACCATGATATTTGTAGGAACCTCTGTCAAAGTATACAACATCAATTTTTTTTTCTACAGCTCTTTTGGCTAAAGTTTCACCTATAAGACTTGAGATTTCAGATTTTTTTATTTTTTTTTCTTTAAATTCTTTTTCTATTGATGAGGCAGAAACTAAAGTTTTCATATTTTTATCATCTATAATTTGAGCAGATATATTTTTTAATGTTTTATATACAGAAATTCTAAATCTATTTTTACCAAGATCTCTAAGTTTTTTTCTATTTCTTAATTTTCTTTTTATATCGGTTTTAATTTTACCCATATTGTTATTTCTTTTTCCCTTCTTTTCTTAATACATACTGATTTCTTTCTTTAATCCCTTTTCCCTTATATGGTTCGACAGGTTTTAATGATTTTAAATCTGCAGCAATTTTAGAAACAAGCTCTTTATCTACTCCATTAATCTTAATTATTGTTTGTTTTTCTACTACAATCTTAATTTCTTTAGGTATTTTAAAGTTTATATCATGACTAAAACCTAGTTGTAAATTTAAACTGTCGCCTTTTAAGTTCGCTCTAAATCCAACTCCATTTAATTCAAGTATTTTTTCATGACCAGTAGAAACTCCTAAAACTGCATTATTAATTATACTTCTATAAGTACCCCACATTATTGCAGTTTTTTTATCAACTTTTTTTTCTAAAGGTAAAATTTGGAATTCATTTTTTTCATTAATTTTAGAAGAAAATATTTTATCGTTTATGTTGAGTTTTTTTGATCCTTTTGGACCAGTCACAGTTAAGATGTCGCCTTCAATTTTAATTGAAGAATCTTTTGGTAAACTGATGTTTTTTTTTCCTATTTTAGACATTAAAATACCCTACAAATTATTTCTCCACCAATATTATTTTTTCTCGCCTCTGTGTCTGACATTACTCCTTTTGATGTTGAGATTATTGCTAATCCCAAACCATTTTGTATTCTTGGAATACTAGTAGCGCTCGAATAAACTCTTCTACCTGGCTTTGATATTCTTTTAATTTCTTTTATCACTGGAGATCCTTCATAATACTTTAATTCAACCTTAAGTATTTTTTGGTCTTTTGTATTTTTATCGATAAAAAAATTATTTATATAACCTTCGGATTTTAATATTTCTAATATTTTTAATCTAAAGTTTGAATATGGAACGTCAATTTTATTTAGCTGTCTTAACTGACCATTCCTTATTCTTGTAAACAAATCTCCTATTGGATCAATAATTGTCATATTCCTCCATTCACCAACTTGATTTTATTATTCCTGGTATTTTTCCACCTGAAGCCATATCTCTTAAAGCTATTCTTGAAATTTTAAGTTTACGGTAAACTCCGTGAGGCCTTCCAGTTATTTCACACCTATTTCTAATTCTTGCTTTAGATGAGTTTTTAGGCAACTTATTAAGTTTTAGTTGTGCAGCAAATCTCTCAGAAAGTTCAAGTTTTTTATTTTTAATTATTTTCTTTAACGCTGCTCGTTTTTTTTCGTATCTTTTTGCTAATTTTATTCTTTTTAAGTTTCTCTGTATTGCGCTTGTTTTTGCCATATTACCTCAATTTTTTTTTTGTTTTATTGGAAAATTAAACTCTTTTAATAATTCCAAAGTTTCTGATTTACTCTTGCTAGTAGTAACAATCGTAATATCTAATCCACGTATTTTATCTACTTTATCAAAGTTTACTTCTGGAAAAATTATATGCTCCTTAATACCAAAGCTATAATTGCCAGATTTGTCGATACCTTTTGAACTTAATCCTCTAAAATCTTTTATTCTTGGTAATGCTATATTTACTAATCTATCTATAAACTCATACATTTTACTTGAGCGTAAAGTAACTTTGACACCAGCATTTGTACCCTTTCTGGTTTTAAAGTTAGATATAGATTTTTTAAACTTAGTAACTATAGCCTTTTGTCCAGTAATTAGTGTCATGTCATCAATACACATTTTAAGTTTTTTGTTATCTGAAGCATCTTCTCCTAAGCCCATATTTAAGATAATTTTTTCTACTTTTGGAACTTCGTGTTTATTTTTAAAATTTAACTTAGACATTAAACTAGCTGTTATTTCTTTCTGATAAAAATTTTTTAATCTTGGTATCATTTTTTAGCTACTTCTTTTTTTTTAGATTTCAAATCAATATTTATGATATTTGAAATATGTATAAAAGCTTCTTTGGAAATTATGCCCCCTTTATTTTCTTTAGTGGGTTTTAAATGTTTTTTTATCATATTTATTGACTTAATTTTAAGTTTACCTAACTTTCTGTTAATTTCAAGAATTTCACCTGTTTTGCCTTTATCTTTGCCGCTGATAATTTTTACTTGAGTTCCTTTTTTTATAATCATTTTTATATAACCTCTGGAGCTAAAGAAATAATTTTTGTGTGTCCCTTAACCCTTAACTCTCTAGTCACTGGACCAAATATTCTTGTTCCTATAGGTTCTCCTTTCTCATCAGTCAATACAACTGCGTTAGTGTCAAATTGAACCTTAGATCCATCATCACGAAAAATTTCTTTTTTAGTTCTAACAACAACAGCTTTGTGTACTGATCCTTTTTTTACTTTACCTTTTGGTATAGCATCTTTTACACTTATAACAATTATATCTCCAACTCCTGCGTATCTTCTTTTAGAGCCCCCAAGAACTTTTATGCATTCAACTCTTCTCGCTCCAGTATTGTCAGCTACCATTAGTTCTGTTTGAATTTGAATCATTTTTCAACTACCTGCCATTTTTTCTTTTTTGAAAAAGGTTTAGACTCAATTATTGAAACATTATCACCTTCTTTAAAATTATTTTTTTCATCGTGCGCATGATACTTTTTTGATCTTGTTATTACTTTTCCATAAAATGGATGTCTATATTTTCTTATCACTTCAACAACGATTGTTTTGTTATTTTTTGCACTAGTTATTTTGCCTTTTAGTATTCTTTTTGTCATTTCATTCCTTTTAAATTCGAAAATAGTCTAGCTATATTTTTTTTAATTTCATTATATTGAGCAGAATTTTCAACCTGATTATTAATCTTTCTGAATCTTATATTAAATAAATCCTTTTTGAGAGTTTCAATTTTTTTAACTGATTGATCTCTTGTTAATTTTTTATCTTCTTTTTTTTTAGCCATATTATCTACTTATAAACTTTGTTTTAATTGGTAGCTTAGCTGAAGCTTTATATAATGCTACTCTTGCAACTGCTTCGCTTACACCGTCTACCTCAAATATAATTCTTCCAGGTTTGACTCTGCAAGCATAATATTCCGGAGATCCTTTTCCTTTACCCATCCTTACTTCTGTTGGTTTTTTTGAAACCGGTATATTTGGAAATATTCTTGTCCAAACTTTACCAGTTCTTTTCATGTATCTTGTTAACGCAACTCTAGCAGCTTCAATTTGTTTACCTATTATTCTTTCCGGTTCTAATGCTTTTAAACCGTATTGTCCGTAATTTAACTTTACTGCTCTAGAAGCTTTACCGTGTATTCTTCCTTTAAAGGCTTTTCTAAATTTAGTTCTTACTGGTTGTAACACTTTTTACCCTTTCTTTTTTTTCTTTATCAATATCTTTGTTGAATAATTCTCCTTTATAAATCCAAACTTTTACCCCAATAATTCCATAAGTTGTAAGTGCTTCGCCAAAACCATAATCAATGTTAGCTCTTAATGTATGCGATGGAATACTTCCTTCTCTTAACCACTCTGTTCTTGCTATTTCATTTCCAGCTAATCTGCCACTCACCATAACCTTTATCCCTTTAGCATTTAATCTCATTGCTGATTGCATCGCTCTTTTCATAGCTCTTCTATAGGCTATTCTTTTCACTAATTGTTGAGCTATATTTTCTGCAACTAAATTAGCATTTAGTTCTGGCTTTTTAATTTCTTTAATATTTATGTTTACTTCACTGGATGTTATTTTCATTACGTTTTTTTTAATTTTTTCTATATCAGCACCTTTTTTTCCGATAACAAATCCTGGTCTTGATGTATGAATCGAAACAGTGCATTTTTTAGAAGATCTCTCAATAATAATTTCGGAAACACCAGAGTTTATAATATTTTTTTTTATATATTCACGTATTTTAAAATCTTCGATTAAAAACTTACCAAAATCCTTTTTTTTAGCAAACCAAGTAGAGTCCCATCCTCTATTTATTCCAAGGCGTAAGCCTATAGGGTTAATTTTTTGACCCATCTTTTTTCTCCTTTTTTTCTTCTAAAATAATTGTAATTCTGCTAAATGGTTTTTTAATAGGACTAGCCCTACCTTTAGCTCGTGGTCGAAATCTTTTCATAACAATTGATTTTCCTACGTAAGCCTCTTTAACAAAAAGATTATCTATATCAAATTGATGGTTATTTTCTGCATTAGCTATAGCTGATTTTACTGTTTTACTAACATCGTGTGCAATTCTTCTTCTGGTAAAATCTAAATCTCTTAATGCCACATCTGCTTTTTTGCCTTTAATTAAATTTAAAACTAGTGACAACTTTCGAGGACTAGATCTAACATTTTTATTTATTGCTTTAACTATCATGTTATTTTTTTGCATCTTTAACCTCTGCTGTAGCTGGTTTAGAAGCCTCCGCTGCAGCTTTTTTATCTGCAGGCGTATGACCTTTAAATACACGTGTTGGTGCAAATTCACCTAATTTATGTCCAACCATTTCTTCAGATATAGTTATAGGTATAAATGTTTTTCCGTTATGTATCATAAAGCTATGTCCGACAAAATCTGGTATTATAGTTGAGTTTCTTGACCAAGTTTTAATTGGTTTTTTATTTGGATTGTCTTTTAGCTTATCAATCTTCTTTAACAAACTAGGATGTACAAATGGACCTTTCCAAATAGATCTTGTCATAAATTATTTTCTCTTTTTTCTTCTTGTTATTATTAATTTGTCACTTCTTTGAGGTTTTCTTGTTTTTAAACCTTTTGCTGATTGACCCCAAGGTGAAACAGGACTTCTTCCCCCGGAGGTTTTACCTTCTCCTCCTCCATGAGGATGGTCTACAGGATTCATTGCAACACCTCTTGATTGAGGTCTTTTACCTTTCCATCTATTTCTTCCAGCTTTTCCTATTTTTATATTCTTTTGATCAGGATTTGAAACTACTCCGATCGTTGCAAGACATTCGCTTCTAACTTTTCTAGTTTCTCCAGAAGATAATCTCAAAATAGCGTACTCTCCATCATAACCAGACAATGTTACGGATGAACCAGCAGATCTAGCCAATTTTCCACCATTTCCAGGTATTAGTTCAACATTATGTATCAGTGTACCTGGTGGTATATTCTTCAGCTCTAAACAATTACCAACTCTGATCTCAACGTTATTGCCGCTCTCTATGGTATCGTTGATTTTTAATCCTTGAGGACAAATTATATAATTTCTTAAATTATCTTCATATTTAATCAGAGCAATATATGCTGTTCTATTAGGATCGTATTCTATTCTTTCGATAGTGGCTTTCATATTTTTTTTTGCCCTAAAAAAATCAATAATTCTATATTTATGCTTAACACCTCCACCTTTATGTCTAGATGTTATTCTTCCATAATTATTTCTTCCGCCTGTAGAAGTTTGTCCTTTAGTTAATTTTTTGAAAGGTGCTCCTTTCCATAAGTTACTTTTGTCAACAATAACAGTTCCTCTATTTGATTTTGTATATGGTTTAAATGATTTTAAAGTCATAATTATAGTCCTGTTGAAAGATCAATACTTTGACCTTTTTTTAAAGTAACAATCGCTTTTTTATATCCAGTTTTTTTTGATAACTTTCCTTGTTTTAATTTTATTTTTGATTTTTTATTTATAATATTAACTTTCAAAACATTAACTTTAAATAACTTTTCAATATTTTTTTTAATAACCTTTTTACTTGCTCCTTTATGAACTTTAAAAACAGTTTTATTTTGCTCAGAAAGAATAGTTGCTTTTTCTGTAATAATCGGCTGTCTTATAGAGTCAAGAATATTAATTTTTTTCATTTAAAATCCTATTTTCTATTTTTTTAACTGAGGAAGATGTAACTACTACATTTTTATATTTCAACAAATCATAAATATTTGTGCTATCTTCTTTTATAATTTTTATTTCTTTGATATTTCTTGCAGATTTAAATATATTTTTATGGGTATCGGCATCTGAAATTATAATAGCATTATCAATTTTGTTTTTAGTTAAAAAATTGTTAAATTCTTTAGTTTTTTTAATTTCTTTTTTTATATCTGATATTATGAATAAATTATTATCTAATATTTTTTTTGAAAGTGTTTGTGCTAAAGCTAGTTTTCTTACTTTTTTATTAATTTTTTTAATCTTATAGTTCGATCCTTTCGGTCCATGAGCAACACCACCTCCTACAAACAAGGGTGCCTTTTTACTTGCGTGTCGTGCTCCACCACTACCTTTTTGAGGAACAATTTTTCTTGTTGATCCTCTTACTTCATTTCTTTGTTTGGTTTTAGCTGTTCTAGGCTTAAGATGATTTAACTGCCAGTCTAAAACAAATTTAATTAGTTTATGATTTGTTTTTAAATTAAAAACTTTATCTGAAACTTCTATAGAGTCAGTTTTAGTTCCTTCGTAATTTAAAATTTTAACTTTCATTTTATTTCTTTTTCCCTTTTTCTGCTTGAGTTTTTTTTATTTTGTGCTCATACTTTTCTAAAATAGTTTTTCTTGATATATTTTTAACAGATCCTCGCACGTAAACTGTAGAGTTTTTAGATCCAGGTATTGAGCCTTTAACATAAAGTAAATTGTTATCAATATCAGATTTTATTACCTCTAAATTGAGCATAGTTCTAAATTTATCTCCCATATGCCCTGCCATCTTTTTTCCTTTAAAAACTTTTCCTGGATCCTGATTTTGCCCAGTTGAACCATGAGCTCTATGGGAAACTGAAACACCATGAGAGGCTCTTAATCCACCAAAATTCCATCTTTTCATAACTCCTGCAAATCCTTTTCCTATTGTTTTGGACTTAATGTCTACAAATTTTTTATCTTTTAGTAATTCAAGTCCTAATTCATTGCCTTCCTTGTAATCTTCTGTTTTTTCAACTCTATATTCTTTTAATATTTTTTTTGGCTCTGTGTTTTTTTTGCTGTAATAACCTTTCATTTGCTTTGTAAGTTTTGAATTTTTTAATTTAAAATAGCCAACTTTTACTGCAGAGTAGCCTCTTTTATCTTTGGTTATTACATCTAACACTCTTCCTTTTTCAACTTTAATAACAGTCACAGGAATAGATTGACCGCTTTTAATAAACTCACGTGTCATACCTAATTTTGTTCCTATAAGTCCAATTGTCATTAATTATATCTTTATTTCTATGTCTACTCCTGAAGCTAAGTCTAGTTTCATCAAAGCTTCAACTGTTTGGGGAGTAGGTTCTATTATATCAATTAATCTTTTATGAGTTCTAGACTCAAATTGTTCTCTACTTTTTTTATCAATATGAGGAGACCTCAAAACAGTAAATCTTTCTATTTTTGTTGGAAGAGGTATAGGTCCTTTTACTTGAGCACCAGTTCTTTTAGCGGTGTTTACAATCTCTTCTGTAGACAAATCAAGTATCTTATTGTCGTAAGCCTTTAAATGTATTCTAATATTTTGATTATCCATAAAATTAAGCTAGTTTCTTTGTTACTTCATCCTGTACATTTTGAGGAACTTTATCGTAATGACTAAATTGCATTGTGTACTGTGCTCTACCCTGTGTAGAAGACCTTAAATTATTAATATAACCAAACATATTGGCAAGAGGAACAGTTGCATTTACAGCGGTAGCATTCCCTCTTGGTTCGGTAGATGCTACTTGACCTCTTCTGCTATTTAAATCTCCTATTACATCTCCCATAAAATCTTCAGGTGTAACCACTTCAACTTTCATAATTGGTTCTAAAAGTTTAAGAGTAGCTTTAGTGCATGCTTCTCTAAAGCACATTCTAGAAGCAATTTCAAAAGCTAATACGCTAGAGTCAACATCGTGATGTAATCCATCTATAATTGTTACTTTATAATCTATTAAAGGGAAACCAGCCAATATTCCGCTGTCCGCAACACTCTCTACACCTTTTTCAACTCCTGGAATAAATTCTTTTGGTATTGCACCGCCTTTTATTTTATTTTCAATTTCTCTGCCTTTACCTGGTTCTAAAGGTTCAACATTAAGTGTTACTTTTGCGAATTGTCCTGCTCCACCGCTTTGTTTTTTATGAATATAAGTAATTTCAGAAGAACCAAGAATAGTTTCCCTGTATGCAACTTGAGGTGCACCAATGTTAGCTTCTACCTTAAACTCTCTTTTCATTCTATCTACTATGATATCTAAATGTAATTCTCCCATACCTTTGATAATTGTTTGGCCAGACTCTTCGTCTGAAGTTACTCTAAATGAAGGATCTTCCTTAGCTAATCTTCCCAGTGCTTCACCCATTTTTTCTTGGTCTGCTTTAGTTTTGGGTTCAACGGCAATTTCTATTACTGGATCTGGAAATTCCATCGGTTCAAGTAAAATTGGATTATCTTCTTCGCATAAAGTATGTCCCGTTATTGTATATTTAAGTCCAGCTAATGCTACTATATCTCCGGCATTTGCCTCTTTAATGTCCTCTCTACTATTTGCATGCATCAATAACATTCTGCCTACACGCTCTGTTTTTTCTTTAGAGGAATTATAAATAGAAGTACCAGCTTTTATAGTACCTGAGTAAATTCTAATAAAAGTCAAAGAGCCTACAAATGGATCATTTGCAACCTTAAAAGCTAATGCTGAAAATGGCTCGCTATCAGAAAATTTCATTTCTACTTTATCTTCTGATCCAAGTTTTGTCCCTTCTATAGAGTTGAGATCTTTTGGACTGGGTAAATAATTGATAACAGCATCTAATAATGGTTGAACACCTTTGTTTTTAAATGCTGAGCCTGTGATAATAGGAACAAAGTTAAAATTCAACGTTCCTTTTCTAATACATTTTATTAAATCCTCTTCTGATGGTTCCTTTCCATCTAAATACGCTTCCATTAATTTTTCATCTTCCTCTACAGCAGACTCTATAAGTTCTTTTCTATATTTATCGGCTTTTTCTTTTAAGTCTTTTGGAATTTCTACAAAATCAAATTTTGCACCTAAATCCTCTTTTTGCCAAATTAAAGCTTTCATTTTTATTAAATCTATTACACCTTTTAAATCAGCTTCAGCTCCAACCGGTATTTGGATGACTAAAGGTTTGCAACCCAACCTTTCTTTTATCATATCAACACATCTATAAAAATCAGCTCCAGTTCTATCAAGTTTATTTACAAAACAAATTCTTGGTACTTTATATTTATCAGCTTGCCGCCATACTGTTTCTGATTGAGGTTCAACCCCAGCAACTCCATCAAAAACGGCCACTGCTCCATCTAATACTTTTAAAGATCTCTCAACTTCTATTGTAAAATCTACGTGTCCAGGTGTATCTATGATATTAATTCTGTGATCATTCCAAAAACATGTTGTGGCAGCTGAAGTAATTGTGATACCTCTTTCTTGTTCTTGTTCCATCCAGTCCATAGTAGCTGCTCCATCGTGAACTTCACCAATTTTATGACTTTTTCCTGTATAATATAAAATTCTTTCTGTTGTAGTTGTTTTTCCAGCATCAATGTGAGCCATGATACCTATGTTTCTATATTTTTCTAATGGATATTTTTTAGACATAATTTTACCATCTAAAATGTGCAAAAGCTTTGTTTGACTCTGCCATTTTATGTGTATCCTCTCTTTTTTTTATTGCTGAACCTTTGTTTTGTGAAGCATCTAATAGTTCAAAATATAATTTATCCGACATTGTTTTATTTTTTCTTTTTCTTGTAGCATCTAAAAGCCATCGTAAAGCTAATGCTTGACCTCTATTTTGTTTAACTTCTACTGGGACTTGATATGTAGCTCCACCTACTCTTCTTGATCTTACTTCTAAATTCGGTTTCACATTTGTAATTGCATTATTAAAAACTTTAATTGGATCTTCTTTATTTTTATTTTTAATTTTTTCCAAAGCATCATATAGAATTTTCTCAGCAGTTGATCTTTTACCATCATACATGATTGAATTTATAAATTTAGAAATTATTACTGATCCGTATTTTGGATCAGGATATATTTTTCTAATGGGTGCTTTTCTTTTTCTAGACATAAAATATTATTTCGGCTTTTTTGTTCCGTATAAAGATCTTCGTTTTTTTCTATTGGCTACACCTTGCGTGTCTAAATTTCCTCTTAGGATATGATATCTCACCCCAGGTAAATCTTTAACTCGACCTCCTCTTATCATTACAACAGAGTGTTCTTGTAAATTGTGACCTTCTCCAGGTATATAAGCAGTAACTTCAAATCCGTTCGATAATCTCACTCTAGCAACTTTTCTGAGTGCAGAGTTGGGTTTTTTAGGTGTAGTAGTATAAACTTTAATACAAACTCCACGCTTCAATGGCTGTCCTTCTAAAGCAGGAACTTTGTTTCTAATAATCGGTTTTACTCTACCTTTTTTAATCAACTGATTAATAGTTGGCATAATTAATTTTTGAAGTGAAAAGATAGGCAGGCCTTGATTTCAAGGTGTTATTGTCAGGGTTTAAGGTTAAATACTGCCTTACTTCCAACATTCAAAATGTGGGCTAAAGTAGCATTGAATTTGTAAAAGTCAATAATTATCAGGGTAATTTTAATACTTAGAAACTTAGATTATTCAGCTTTAGGAGTGGCTTCTAGTTGTTCTTTTTTAATTTCCTCAAGTCTAATTTTATCTTGTTTTCTAGCTTCATCATCCCATCCCATTTTAGTGAGACCAGTTCCAGCGGGTACTAATCTTCCTACTATAACGTTTTCTTTTAAGCCTTCTAAATGATCTATTTTACCTTTTATAGACGCATCCGTAAGAACCCTAGTTGTTTCTTGAAAAGATGCAGCAGAGATAAATGAGTTAGTTTGTAAAGAGGCTTTTGTAATACCTAAAAGAACTCTTTCAAAAATCATTTGTTTTTTACTCTCATTTTTAAGATTTTCATTAATTTTATTTGCCTCAATTAAATCAATTATTTCACCCATAAGTAGACCTGAGTCACCAGGTTGTTTAATTTCTACTTTTTTTAACATCTGTCTTACAATTGTTTCTATGTGTTTGTCATTTATAACAACGCCTTGCAATCTATAAACTTCTTGAACCTCGCTAACAAAGTATTCCGTTAGTTTTTCCACTCCCAAAATACGGAGTATATCGTGTGGTGCGGGACTTCCATCAAGCAAATACTCCCCTTTTTTAATTTTTTCTCCTTGATTAAAATTAACATGTTTACCTTTTGGAATTAAATAATTTGATGTATCTCCGGCAGAAGAAACAATTGAAATTTTTTGTTTACCTCTAACTTCTTTTCCAAACTCGATAGTGCCGTCATTTTCAGCGATAATTGCACTGTCCTTAGGTCTTCTCGCTTCAAATAACTCAGCGACCCTAGGTAATCCACCGGTAATATCTTTTGTTTTTGATGTCTCTTTTGGTAATCTAGCTAATACATCACCAGCAGAAACCTTTTGCCCATCTTTAACAGATAAAATGGTATCCGGTACTAGATAATATCTAGCTTCGTTGCCATCTGCTTTTTTAATTATTTCTCCTTTATCATTTCTTAAAGTAATTCTTGGTTTTAATTCAGAGTTCTTTGTTAATGATTTCCAGTCAGTCACTGACTTAGATGAAATCCCAGTTGCATCATCCAAAGTTTCTGTAAGTGATGAACCTTCCACTAAGTCCATATAATTAACTACACCACCTGTTTCAGCAATTACTGGTAATGTGTAAGGATCCCACTCTGCTATTTTTTTTCCTTTTTCTATTTTATCTCCATCTTTAAAAAATAATTTAGAACCGTAGTTCACTTTGTATATGGCTAATTGTCTTTTATTATCATCTTCTATGCTCAGTTGAGTGTTACGTCCCATAACTATCATATTTTTTTTAGAGTCTTCAATTAAGTTTTTGTTGATTATCTTTAACATTCCCTTTGTTTGAGATATTATTTGAGACTCTTCTTTAATTTGAGCTGTTCCTCCTACGTGAAAAGTTCTCATTGTTAATTGTGTTCCCGGTTCTCCTATAGACTGAGCAGCTATCATTCCAATTGCTTCACCGATTGAGACTAATTTGCCTCTAGCCAAATCTCTTCCGTAACAAGTGGCACATACACCTTTTGTAGATGCACATGTAATTACAGAATAAACCTTAACAGATTTTACGCCAGCAGCGTCAATTTTTTCACAATCAAACTCATCAATTAATTTGTTTTTATTAATTAAAACTTCTCCAGTAATCGGGTGTTTTATATTTTCTCCAATCACTCTACCAAGAACTCTTTCTGATAAACTAACAAGTATATTTCCACCCTCAATAATTTCAGATAAAGTAATCGAAGATCTTTTTTTAATGTCACACTCTTGTTTAGTTATTTGAATATCTTGAGCAACATCACATAATCTTCTTGTTAAGTATCCAGAATTTGCAGTTTTAAGCGCCGTATCAGCCAAACCTTTTCTAGCACCGTGAGTAGAGTTAAAATACTCCAAAACAGATAATCCTTCTTTAAAATTTGATATTATAGGAGTCTCTATTATTTCTCCTGAGGGTTTAGCTATTAATCCTCTCATACCAGCTAGCTGTTTCATCTGGGCTTGGGATCCTCTAGCACCAGAATCAGCCATCATATATACAGAATTTGTTTCAATTCTATCATCGTCATAAGTTTTTTCTGCTGAAGATATCTCCTTCATCATCTCATTAGCTACAGTATCAGTACATTTAGACCAAATATCTACAACTTTGTTGTATTTTTCACCTCTTGTAATTAAACCGTCTGAATACTGTTTTTCATATTCTTCTATTTTCTTTTTTGTTTCATTTATTAATTTTTCTTTTGTTTTTGGTATTAACAAATCGTCTTTACCAAAAGATATTCCTGCTTTAAACGCATGTTTAAATCCTAAAGTTTTTATTCTATCACAAAAAATAACAGTTTCTTTCTGGCCACAATATCTAAAGATTGTATCAATTACTTCTGAGACGTTTTTTTTAGTTAAAGTCCTATCAATTAATGTAAATTTAATATTGCTATTTTTAGGTAGTAAATTAGATAGCAAAAATCTCCCTGCCGTGCTTGTATATTTCTGTGTAATATTCTCTCCCTTTTCATTTAAAGTATTAAATGTAGAAATAATTTTTGTATGCAAACTTATTGATTTATTTTCTAAAGCCTGTTCAATTTCATCGATGTCAGCAAATATACCTTTTGGCTTTAATTTTTTATTGTTGTCTTGTGAAAGATAATATATGCCAAGAACTATATCTTGGCTTGGAACAATGATTGGTTTACCATTAGATGGGCTTAAAATATTGTTTGTTGACATCATTAAAACCCTAGCTTCTAACTGAGCTTCTAAACTTAAAGGAATATGAACAGCCATTTGATCTCCATCAAAGTCTGCGTTAAAAGCAGCACAAACAAGTGGGTGAAGTTCAATTGCATTTCCTTCTATAAGTTTAGCTTCAAAAGCTTGAACACCTAATCTATGAAGTGTAGGTGCTCTATTTAATAAAATTGGATGTTCTCTAATAATAAATTCTAAAGCATCCCAAACTTCACTTTTTTCCTTCTCTACTAATCTTTTTGCCTGCTTTATTGTTGTTGCCAAACCTAGTTTATCTAATCTTGCATATAAAAATGGTTTAAAAAGTTCTAATGCCATTTTTTTTGGCAAACCACACTGATGGAGTTTTAACTCTGGGCCAACAACTATTACTGATCTACCAGAATAATCAACTCTTTTACCTAATAAATTTTGTCTAAATCTTCCTTGTTTTCCTTTAAGCATTTCTGCTAAAGATTTTAATGGTCTTTTACCAGTTCCAGTTATAACCCTTCCTCTTCTTCCGTTATCAAACAATGCGTCAACGGATTCTTGTAACATTCTTTTTTCATTTCTTACGATAATGTCAGGTGCTTTAAGCTCCATTAATCTCTTTAATCGATTATTTCTATTAATAACTCTTCTGTATAAATCATTTAAATCTGACGTAGCAAATCTACCTCCATCTAGTGGAACTAAAGGTCTTAACTCAGGAGGAATTACTGGGACTGTTGTTAAAATCATCCATTCTGGTTTATTTCCTGATGTTATGAAAGACTCAATAAGCTTTAATCTTTTAATCATTCTTTCTTCGGTTACTTTGGACTTAACTTCCTTTAATGAGTCTCTAAGTTTTTTTTGTTCTTTTTTTAAATCGAGGCTAATTAAAATCTCTCTAACTGCTTCAGCTCCAATACCTGCGGTGAATGCATCTTCTCCATACTCATCTTGAGCTTTCACTAAGTCCTCTTCTGTAAGGAGTTGTCCTTTGGTCAGTTTAGTTAGTCCTGGCTCAATAACAATAAAACTTTCAAAATAAAGAACTTTTTCTACTTCTTTAAGTTTCATATCAACTGCTAAAGATATTCTGCTAGGTAAAGATTTTAGAAACCAAATATGTGCCACTGGGCAAGAAAGCTCAATGTGGCCCATTCTTTCTCTTCTTACGTTTGATTTAGTTACTTCTACTCCACATTTTTCACATATAATTCCTCGAAACTTCATTCTTTTATATTTACCACATAAACACTCATAATCTTTTACAGGTCCAAATATTCTAGAACAAAACAAACCATCTTTTTCAGGTCTAAAAGTTCTATAGTTAATTGTTTCAGGTTTTTTTATTTCTCCAAATGACCAAGACTTAATCTTCTCTGGACTTGCTAGAGTAATTTTTATGCTACTAAAGTTATTTTCATTTGATAGTTTATTTTCTTGATAGTTTTTTGATATATTTTTTTCCATTTAATTTAATTCTATATTTAATCCCAAAGCTCTTATTTCTTTTACTAATACGTTAAATGACTCAGGAACACCCGACTCAAAATCATTGTTTCCTTTTACAATTGTTTCATAAACTTTTGTTCTACCAGCTACATCGTCTGATTTAACAGTTAATATTTCTTGGAGTGTATATGAAGCTCCATATGCCTCTAATGCCCAAACTTCCATTTCTCCAAATCTTTGACCTCCGAGTTGAGCTTTTCCGCCTAATGGTTGTTGTGTAACTAAACTATAAGGTCCTGTTGATCTTGCATGTATTTTGTCCTCTACTAAGTGATTAAGTTTAAGCATATAGATAGTACCAACTGTAACCGGTCTGTCGAATTTTTCGCCAGTTCTTCCGTCCCATAAATTTGTTTGGCCGCTATTAGGTAAATTAGCAAGGTCTAACATTTTTGTAATATTATTTGTCGAAGCACCATCAAAAACAGGTGTTGAAATTGGTATACCATTTGAAATATTTTCTGATAATTCTAATATTTCTTTTTTACTTAGTTTTGCAATCACATCGTTATAATAATCTTCTCCATAGACAATTTTTAATTTTTCATTAATCTTTTTGAAATTTTCTTCAAAATTTCTTAAATATTCCTTAATTTGTTCACCTAGTTCAGAACATGACCATCCAAGATGCGTTTCTAGTATTTGACCGACATTCATTCTGCTGGGAACTCCTAATGGATTCAAAACAATATCTACTGGTTTTCCATTTTCCATGTATGGCATATCCTCAACTGGAACAATTTTACTAACAACGCCTTTGTTGCCATGTCTACCTGCCATTTTATCTCCTGGCATTAGTCTTCTTTTTACAGCAACAAAAACTTTAACAACCTTCATTACGGTAGGTAAAAGATCATCTCCTTGTTGTATTTTGATTACTTTATCGTCAAATCTTAATTTAATATCTTCATACGCATTGTCATACTGTTTTCTTAAAATTCTCATATTGGAGTTAATTTCTTCTTCGCTAAAAGAAAGTTTCCATAGGTCTTTTAAAGAAAAATTTGTTAGATCATTTTGATTAAGAGTGATGCCGCTTTTTAAATCTTTATAAGGTTTATTTATAATTTGATTTAATAATAATCCTTCAGCTCTAGATTTAATATTTCTATCCAATATTTCTTCCTCAACTTTTCTATCTTCTTGTACAGACTCAATTTCTGATCTTTCAATTGCGATAGATCTTTCGTCTTTTTCAATACCATGTCGATTAAAAACTCTAACGTCAATAACTACACCTGCACTTCCCGAAGGTAACTTTAATGAAGAATCTCTTACATCTGTAGCTTTTTCTCCAAATATAGATCTCAATAATTTTTCTTCAGGACTTGAAGAAGTTTCACTTTTTGGAGTTACCTTTCCAACTAAAATATCTCCTGGTTTTACCTCAGCTCCAACATATACTATTCCTGACTCATCAAGATTACGTAAACTTTCTTCACTTACATTGGGTATATCTCTAGTAATCTCTTCAGCTCCGAGTTTAGTATCTCGAGCCATTGACTCGTACTCTTCAATGTGTATTGAAGTAAATACATCGTCTGTAACGCATCTTTCAGAAATTAAAATTGAGTCCTCAAAATTGTATCCTTGCCAAGGCATAAATGCTACGGTCACATTTTTTCCTAAAGCCAATTCACCTAGCTTCGTTGCTGGCCCATCGGCTATTATATCGCCTTTTTTAATTATATCTCCGACTTTAACTAGTGGTTTTTGATTTATACAAGTATTTTGATTTGATCTTTTAAATTTATATAAATTATATATATCTACAGCTGATTGAGATAAATCTTTAACGCTTGTTGCTTTTACTACTATTCTTTTTCCATCAATTTTATCTACTACCCCGTTTCTTTTCGCTACAATCGTAACACCAGAGTCGAGAGCTACGTCAGCTTCTATTCCGGTTCCTACCAAAGGAGAGTCGGGTTTTAATAAAGGTACTGCTTGACGCATCATATTAGAACCCATTAACGCTCTGTTAGCGTCGTCATTTTCAAGAAAAGGAATTAGAGCTGCAGCAACAGAAACTAATTGTTTTGGAGATACATCAATAAAATCAATGTTATCTTTTGTAGATAATTGAAAATTTAAATTTTTTCTACATGCAACTAATTCCTCTTCAAAAGAGCCATCTTTTTTTATAGTAGAATTAGCTTGTGCTATAGTGAATTTTTCTTCCTCTATAGCAGACAGGTATTTTATCTCATTAGTTACTTTTCCATTTGTAACTTTTTTATATGGACTTTCAATGTACCCAAATTTATTAACTCTACAATAAGTAGCTAAACTATTAATTAAACCTATGTTAGGACCTTCTGGTGTTTCGATTGGACAAATTCTGCCGTAATGCGTAGGATGAACATCCCTCACCTCAAATCCTGCTCTTTCCCTTGTCAAACCTCCTGGCCCTAATGCAGATACTCTTCTTTTGTGGGTAATTTCAGAAAGAGGATTTGTTTGATCCATAAATTGTGATAGTTGCGAAGTAGCAAAGAAATCTTTTAAAGAAGTAGTAATAGGTTTTGCGTTAATTAAATCTTGAGGCATAGCGGACTCTATTTCTAAAAAAGTAGACATTTTTTCTTTAACCGTTCTTTCCATTCTTAAGAGACCAATTCTAAATTGATTTTCTACTAACTCTCCAACAGATCTAACTCTTCTGTTACCCAGATGGTCAATATCATCAACGTCTCCTTTGCCATCTCGTAAATCGAGCATGAACTTTATAATAGCAATTATGTCTTTGCTTTTAAGGACTGTTTGATTGTCTTTATTATCCAAATTCAACTTTGAATTAAGTTTTACTCTACCTACCTCAGACAAATCATAACGATCTTTATTGAAATATAAATTTTTAAAAACTTCTTCAGCAATTTCAATGGTAGGGGCTTCACCTGGTCTTAGTACTTTATATATATCATTTAAGGCATCACTTTTAGAATTATTTTTGTCTATTTTTAAAGTTTCTAATAAATATGGGCCTTTATTAATTGGATCGATGTTTACTATTTCTAAATTTTGAATTTCTTCAGAAATTATTTTTTGAAGATTTTCTTCAGTAATATCAAATCCAGCTTTAATTAATACTTCACCAGTTTTTTCTTTTATATCTTTTGAAAGATATTTACCAACAATTTCCTCATTACTAATAAAGACTTTTTTTAAATTTTTTTCTTCAAGTTTTTTTGCGATGATAAAGTTGAGCTTTTCACCTTTTGCTAAAACTTTTTTATTTGTATTGGCATCAACTAAATCGTAAGAAAGTTTTACCGGTCTTTTGAAGTTTTCAGAAATAAAATCTGTTACCCATTTTTTATTTTGTTTATCAAAATAATATTTATTTACTTGATAAAATGTATTAATAATCTCATCTCTGTTTAAACCTAAGGCGAATAAAATTGTTGAGATTGGGAGTTTCTTTTTTCTATCTATTCTAAAATATAAAATATCTTTAGGGTCAAATTCAAAATCAAGCCACGAACCTCTCCCAGGTATAATTCTGCAATTAAATAAAAGCTTTCCACTTGAGTGACTTTTACCTTTATCATGATCAAAGAATACTCCTGGACTTCTATGCATTTGGTTTACAACAACTCTTTCTACACCATTTACTATGAAAGTTCCGCTAGGAGTCATTAAAGGTAACTCTCCTATGAAGACTTCTTGTTCTTTTGCGGATAAAATTTGTTTACTGTTTTTTTCTTGGTCGATATCGTACACTACTAATCTTAGCGTAGCTTTTAAAGCAGCTGAGTATGTTAAGCTTCTTTGTTTGCACTCTATTACATCAAATTTAGGTTTTTCTAATTTATAAGAAATATATTCAAGTGTAGACTTGTCCGTGCCATCCTCGATTGGAAAAATACCCTTAAAAACTTTTTCAAGTCCTTTCGCAAATTCTTCGTTAACTGATATTAAGGAGTGAGATTTCAAAAATTCTTCGTAAGAATTTTTTTGAACTTCAATTAAATTAGGAATTGATAAACTTTCTTTAAGTTTACCAAAATTTTTTCTTAAGCTTTTTTTTTGAGTAAAAGATAAATCCATTAATATTGTAAAAAATTGTCGCAACTAACTTATTCGTTACGGCAAAATTAATCTTAAAATTTGTTTACTTTAATTCTACTTTTGCACCTGCAGCTTCAAGTTTTTTCTTAAACTCATCTGCTTCTTTTTTCGGAACACCACCCTTAATCTCTTTTGGAGCTCCTTCTACTAAATCTTTAGCTTCTTTTAAACCTAACCCAGTGATAGCTCTAACTTCTTTAATAACATTAATTTTTTTGTCTCCAGCTGCTGCCAAGAAAAGAGAGAATTCAGATTTTTCTTCTCCGCCTCCAGCTGCTGCTCCGGGTGCTGCTGCTGCTGCTGCTGGCGCAGCTGCTGTAACTCCCCATTTTTCTTCTAATTGCTTTGAAAGCTCCGCTGCTTCTACAACAGTTAATTTTGATAAATCTTCTATAATTTTATTTAAGTCTGACATTTTGATTCCTATGAATTATTTTTTTAAACTCTTTGCGCGAGCTAAATTAGCAATTTTTGAGCCAGGTGCAAGTAAAATACTAACTAATTTTTGTGCTGGAGTAGTTAAAATACCAACAATTTTAGCTCTTGCTTCCTCTAAAGTTGGTAATGTGGCGATTATAGCCACCTCTTTTTGGTCCAAAACCTTCCCCTCCATAAAACCGGCAATAATTTTTAATTTGTCATGTGATTTTGCAAATTTTGTTAAAATTTTAGCAGTTGTAATAGGATCAGACGAAAGAGCTGCTGCTGTAGGACCAGTAAAATATTTTTCTAAATCTTTTACTGGTGAATCTTTTATTGCTAATTTTGTTATTCTATTTTTAGTTATTTTAAATAAAATACCTTTTTCACGAAGTTGTTTTCTTAGTTGATCAAGTTCGTTTACATTTAAGCCTTGATACTGAGCTATCATAACTGATGTATTTGAAGAAAAAGATTTTTTCATTTCTTCAATATAATTTTTTTTAGCTTCCTTGTTCATCATAATTAAATCTTACCTCTAATTTTAAAAGATGTTCCCATTGTAGATGTTAAAAATATATTTTTAATAAATTCACCTTTGATTGTATCAGGTTTTTCTTTTTTAATAAAATCTATAAAGTGCTTTAAATTATTTGCGAGATGATCTGTTGAAAAACTTTTTCTTCCAATGGTAGAGGCTAAATTTCCATCTTTATCATTTTTAATTTCTACTAAACCAGATTTAAATTCAGAAACAGCCTTTTTTATATCATTTGTTACTGTTCCTAATTTTGGATTCGGCATTAAGCCTTTAGGGCCCAAAACTTTTCCATGTTTTCCAATTTTACTCATCATCGAGGTAGTGCATATTAATTTGTCAAAATTAATTTTACCAGATGAAATATTTTGAATTAGATCATCTGAACCCGCTATATCAGCACCACTTTGTTTTGCTTCTGAAACCTTTTCCGACTCACACAAAACAGCTAATTTTATTTTTTTTCCCGATCCATGCGGTAGTTTAACAACTGTTCTCATGTTGTAATCCCCGCCTTTAGATTGCTTCAAGTTTATTCTTAAAGAGACATCTATAGACTCATCAAACTTTGTTGTTGAATTCTTTTTAATAAGATCAATCGTTTCTTTTAGATCTTGTTTTTTATCTATTTTTTTTGATTCTAACAATTTTTTATATCTCTTTGATCTTTTTTTCATTTTATTCTTTAACCTCTATACCCATAGACTTAGCCGATCCACAAATTATTTTTGTTGCTTCTTTTAAATCAAAAGCATTAAGATCTTTCATTTTTTCTTTAGCTATATCTTCAGCTTGCTTCATTGTGATTGAACCCGCAACAACTCTACCTGGTTCTTTTGAACCGCTTTTTAGTTTTGCTGCTTCTCTTATAAAATGTGAAGCAGGTGGTGATTTAATTACAAAATCAAATTTTTTATCTTTATAAACTGTAATAACAACTGGAACAGGTTTTCCCATAAAAGATTTTGTTTTTTCGTTAAAAGCTTTACAAAACTCCATTATGTTAATTCCTCTTTGACCTAGAGCTGGGCCTACAGGCGGAGCCGGGTTGGCTTGACCACCTTTAATTTGTAATTTCACATATCCTGTTATTTCTTTAGCCATTCTAGTTTTTTTCCACTTGATTAAATTCTAAATCTACAGGAGTTGCTCTACCAAATATAGAAACTGAAACTTTTAATCTAGACTTTTCTTCATCAATCTCTTCGATAAGTCCACTAAAAGAAGCAAAAGGTCCGTCACACACTTTTACTTTTTCTCCTATCTCGAATGTTATACCACTTTTTTGATTAATTGCACTTTCAGAAACTTGACCTAAAATACGTTGTATTTCTGTGTCAGAAATTGGAGTAGGTTTGTCAGATGAACCTAGAAAACCGCTTACTTTTTGAAGATTTTTAATTAAATGATAGATTTGTTTAGTTAAATCTACTTTAACCAAAACGTAACCAGGAAAATATTTTTTTTCTTTTTTGCTCCTTTTCCCCTTTTTTACTTCTGTAACTTGATGGGTTGGGACTAATATTTGATCTAGATGGCTTTCTAATTTATGTTTCTTTAACTCATCTTTTATATTTTCTATAACTTTCTTTTCAAAACCAGAATATGCTTGAACAATATACCAATTCATAATTAAAAATTAATAGTTAATAAAAAGTTTAGTAAAAATCTTAAAATTTGATCAAGAAGTAAAAAGAATATAGCTGCTATTGAAGCCAAACCAAAAACCATCAAAGCACCCATCATTGTATCTTTTTTTGTAGGCCAGGTTATTCTAAAAGCTTCTTGTTTGACTTCTTGTATAAATCTTAATGGATTTTTCATAATTTTAAGTGTTTTGGCAGGAGCGGAGGGACTCGAACCCACAGCCTCCGGTTTTGGAGACCGGCGCTCTACCAATTGAGCTACGCTCCTAGGTTATTTTATAATTTTTGTAACTACGCCAGCTCCTACTGTCTTACCGCCTTCTCTTATTGCAAAATTTAACTTTTCACTCATAGCTATTGGCGTGATCAACTTAACAGAAAACTTACCGTCATCTCCAGGCATTACCATTTCTGTTCCTGAAGGAAGTGTAACTTCACCCGTAACATCAGTTGTCCTAAAGTAAAATTGTGGTCTATACTTTGTAAAGAATGGTGTATGTCTTCCTCCCTCTTCTTTTTTTAGTATATAAGCTTGGCATTCAAACTCTGTGTGCGGTGTTACAGAACCTGGTTTAGCAAGTACTTGTCCTCTTTGAACATCTTCTCTTTCAACACCTCTTAATAAAGCACCAATATTATCACCTGCTTCACCACTGTCTAAAAGTTTTCTAAACATTTCTACACCAGTACAAACAGATTTTTTCGTATCTGTAATTCCAATTATTTCAATTTCTTCCCCAACTTTAATTACACCTTGTTCGACTCTTCCAGTAACAACAGTTCCTCTTCCTGAAATCGAGAAAACATCTTCTACTGGCATTAAAAAAGGTTTATCTTTTGGTCTGTTTGGTTGTGGAATAGTTTCATCGACTGCTTTCATTAATTCCATAATTGCATTTTTGCCTGTCGCTTCATCCTTGCCTTCTACGGCATTTAATGCTGAACCTTTAACAATCGGAATTTTGTCTCCAGGAAATTTATATGAAGTTAATAGTTCTCTTATTTCTTCTTCAACTAGATCAACTAATTCTTTGTCTTTAACAGTGTCAATCTTATTTAAAAAAACCACTATCGCAGGAACTCCAACTTGACGAGCTAATAGAATGTGCTCTCTTGTTTGTGGCATTGGGCCATCAGCAGCATTAACAACTAAAATAGCTCCATCCATTTGTGCGGCACCCGTAATCATATTTTTTACATAATCAGCGTGACCAGGACAATCTACGTGAGCATAATGTCTTTTTGCTGTTTCATATTCTACGTGAGCTGTAGATATTGTAATTCCTCTTTCTTTTTCTTCAGGGGCTTTATCAATTTGATCATAAGCTACAAATTTTGCTCCTCCGGCATCTGCAAGCACTTTTGTAATTGCTGCAGTTAAAGTTGTTTTACCGTGGTCTACGTGTCCGATTGTACCTATGTTACAATGCGGTTTATTTCTATTAAACTTTTCCTTCGACATTTTTTTTTCCTCTTTTTAATTTTGTTTTTGGAGCGGGTAAAGGGAATCGAACCCTTACATCCAGCTTGGAAGGCTAGCGTTCTACCATTGAACTACACCCGCTTAATCCAAACTTAACACGCTCTTTATTGTTATAAAAGCTTTTATAAGTATGGTGGAGGGGGAAAGATTCGAACTTTCGAAGACCGAAGTCAACGGGTTTACAGCCCGCCCCATTTGACCGCTTTGG
>MDTB01116154.1_pt1 | contig 59070 bp, 54 predicted proteins | sample 811161 | NCBI WGS metagenome assembly MDTB01 (sample SAMN05326650, study PRJNA326480) | marine metagenome | isolation source: seawater | place: Mediterranean Sea | collected 2009 | reverse complement strand
TCTATTATTTCCTTGTTTTATACGGTTTGGTTCTACAATTTCAAAGATGGAACTGAAAAATTTTACAATGAAGATGGAACGATACAAATTCAAACTTACAAAAATGGAGATGTTTCAAAAATTAAAGTTTTCCGAGAAGATGAAACCGTACAACAAATTCAAACTTACAAAGATGGAGTTCTTTCTAAGGTTGAAGTTTTCCGAGAAGATGGGACCTTAGAAAAAATTGATAGGTACGAAAGAGGAGTGTATTTATTTTCCAAAAAGATGAAGTCAATTAATTAATTGTATGAATCAATAGATTGGTTTTTCTCTTTTGATACCAAAATTTTCTAGATTTGTATCTATAAACAAACTACCTGTATTTCTCAAAATTCTTCGTATCGAATTACCATCGAGAGAGTGTAAATAAGAACGTTAATTCACTTACCCAATATGGAACTGTTAGTTGTTCAAAAAACACCTTTAGAAGTACTTAGAAGTAAATCTTCACTATCCCTCAAACACCTTCTTACACTTGATTCATCTTTCGGAATTCGTGTGTTGTAGTATTTGTAAGATTGATTCAACATCTTGAGTATTTCGGTTCTTGTATACCCATTTTGTTTCCATACAAACACATTGTATTTAACGTGAGTGGGAATATATTTGTGTTGTTTTTGAATACCGAATTTAGATGTAAAAGTGGGAGTGGGTTTAACGATTATTCTTAATTCATTAATCACATCCTCAATCTTTGATCGTTTATCAATACGAACGTAGATCGAGTTTTCATCATCTACAATCTCATTAACTACTGTTGGTTTTGATTCGATAAACAAAGTTCTTTTATCTTTTCACCAATCATCAAACTTATCTTCCCTTACTCTCTCTAGATCCCATTCCTTGTAAAATTTCTTATTTACTCGAACCTTGATTTTCTTGTTGTTTACATAATCAATAATAGGGATCTTATTATCTTCACAATTCAATCCCAACCTCAAAAATAGAAACCACATTCGATACATTTGTATTGATCTACTGAGTACATCTCCTTTGAAGTTCCTTGATGAAACTCGAGATGAACCAACTCTTGGTGATATTGATTTTGAGTAAGTTAATTCAATTGAAAAAGTATAGGGGTACATTACCTATGGTATAAGTATGGTGTCTGATGTGCCCTACAAATATCCTGTAAAATACTTGTATTAATTAAATAAATCAGAAGAAAAAAATGGAAATTAATCAATGTTTTGAGGAGATCAAAGAGCGCGCTCCTGAGCAATATTTCTTGGATATGTCACTTCGGACATCGGGCGCGTTTTTGTCATAGTAATAAATCATATTTGCAGCAATTTCTTCAACTACTCTAACAGTAACTGCGTTTCCCAGCTGTTTTTTTGCAACTTTAATCGTCACATCAGAAAAATCAAAATTATCTGGAAAACCCTGTATTCTTTGGCATTCTAACACGGACATATGCCTCCTTAAGTCCCACATTTTGGGTGCTCTTGTTGCAATTAGCGTTGGTGCAATACCTTGCAGAGAAACGTAATAATCATCTTGAATTTGACTTTTAGCGCTGTCTCCCGTGTGAAAACGAAGTGAATTATCTGATTTTAAGTAGGAAAAAACGCCATATTTACCTTTTTTTGATTTTGGATTGTAACCTTTGCCGCAGTGTTCTACTCTTTGGTTTTTGTTGTGGTGCTTAAAATGATAATCGATTCTTTCATGTTCATCTTTTGGAAGAAGCAACTCAACATCATGGAGTGAAGGATCAATGACCTCTTTTTATGTGCTTCCCCTTCTATTGCCCACTGGGAATTCAAATGCAATGGGATTTAAGAATCCGACGCAATACCACCGCTCTCTATTTTGAGGAAGACCAAAATCATAGGTATTTAATACCGTTGTATAAATGGTATACCCGAGTTCCTTGAGCACTCCGGTAATCGTTTTAATGGTATTGCCTTTGTCATGGGTTACTATCCCTTTGACATTCTCCAAAAACAGCATTTGTGGTCGTTTCAATCTAAGAATTTCAGCGATGTCAAAAAATAGGGTTCCTCTGGACTCATCTTTAAAACCGTCTTTCTTGCCGCAGAGACTGAACGTTTGACACGGGAAACCTGCAGTCAAAATATCAAAACCTGGGATCTCTGAGGGGTCAATTGATTTGATATCACCATGAGGTAAAACGCCATAATTCCGTTGGTAAACTTTTTGAGCACTACTGTTTATTTCTGAGGAAAAAACGCACTTGTTACCAAGGTTTCGAAGAGCAAAGTGAAATCCACCTACTCCAGCAAATAGATCAATAAATTTTAAATTTGACATTATTACTAAAGACTCTTTCAGAGCGGTCTTTAATTACGTCACTTCAGATCTTAGTTTACATTTTTATCAAGTGTGTGACACCGGAAAAAATTCAAGTTATGTAGATCAGAACAATAAAACGCGGAGCATGCCGCGTCGCAATTCAAGAGGAACCAGATCAGTTAGACGAAAACCCCATCTAGGTAGACTGGGTGAAACAGTTTTCTTATCGTATAAACACCAACATCAAGTCAACAAAGAACAAATAGGAGTTTCTTAGGGGACTCTTGGAGTCAGTAATTGTAACCTCAGTCATGGGGAACAATAGGGATGGTCAGGAAGTTCAATTTGGTCATTCCCGATAACTGAACTTCTATAGGTCTTAATACTGTGCTAATTTTTATTATTATTTTTGTCTCGAGTATTACTCAAAGTTCTGATAAACCATCTAGCTCCTTCGAGATTGATTCAATTCCGATTAGCAATAATATATCGGTGTTAATTAGGTTGGTTTGTTTTGAGAATGACAGTCTTATAATAGCCTCTAACACATATGGTTCTGATGCAATATTAGTGAATAGAAATAGTTGTGGTGCTAATGATGTTGTAAGTTATGACTTTATTTTTGCTAAAAAATTAAAAAAAGACAGTTCAGGCATAATCAGAAAATTAGCAATTGAAGGGCATACTGTTTCGATTTACTCCGCAAAGGGAAAAGCTCCAGCAATTGTAAGAACCGATATTTAAAATATACTATCAAGTGAGTTAATACTGAATTTTAAGTTACCCAGCCAAAGAGAAATATGAATTACTAGATATTATGCAAAACAACGCTGTTAACTTGTCATAGTCTTTCCTTATTAAAATGTAATAAAAATTCCCATCCTTTAACCGCAAATATTAAGTCTTTCTATATCGATCCTTTGCTGAGTTGACTGCAGATATCAAGTTTATAATCTGAATAAAATTTCAAGTTCGGATCGGTCGACTTATTGATTTTTTGCTCAGAGATGTTCATCGAACTATTTCCTAGAACGGATTGTCGACGGTACGCGAAATCACGAAATCAGCTTTCCGTCATCCGTCATACTCATAACCCCAAGCTGTGCAAAGGAGAGGTTCACATTGAGGCTCAAGTGCATCAAAATGTGAGCCTACACCATTTTTAGACGAAAGTTTGGATTTTTTTGGGGTCCCCTAACTGTTTGTGTCCCTCTAAAGACTTGATGTTCAGGGTGCCGTCAACATAAAGTCATCTGACCGAGATGGCCAATAAAAACGTTAGAAAAATTTCCCTCACCACCTTGCAGAATTTGATCGAGCAATAGCCTCCACAAAATAACGAATTTTTACCTTTCGATTAATTAAAATTAATTTTACACTAGAAATAGTGTAATTATTACAAACAACACTAATAATTGCCTCGTCAGTTAATTACATTTCTATTTAGAAATGACAGACCAAGTCAACTATGCTCCTTTGATAAATAATTAGTGAATTGTTCACAGAATCATTAATGGCGTCCGTCGATATGAATAAACCAGTAAAAATCATTTTGTGGGGGTTATTTTTATTTCCAATAGTTTCTGCAGTGATCTTATCTACCATGTATTTGGTATTGTTAAAGGCAAACTCTCCTGATCAGGCGTTCGGAAAAATTCAAATACCCGCAGCACCCGACTATGGGTTGCGTTCTAGTTGGGCTGGATGGCCGGGACCAAATAACGCTGCGGATAGGCTTCCCTCCGATCTTTCTGCAGTACCATATAATTCTCGCCCCGCAGCGGCATTTTTTCTGCACCCAACTACGTTTGGATCCAGCGATAATTATGTTCAGTCAATGAATGATTTAGAAGTAAACACACGTACCGACTCAGGATCAATTGCAACGCAGGCGTCGGTATTCAATGATTGTTGTGTTGTTTATGCTCCCAGATACCGCCAGTCAGGCCTCCCTTATCCTGAGGATGATATCGGTAATAGAGTCTTTGAGATTGGTTATACGGATATTCGAAACGCTTTTTTTTACTTTTTGAAGGAGATTGGAGATGACAAACCATTTATACTCGCGAGCCATAGTCAGGGTTCTTTTCACTTGGCAAGGCTCGTTATGGAAGAGGTTAGCGAGACAGCGCTGATGGATAGATTGATAGCTGTTTATGCAATCGGACATCGATTACCCAATGCGCTTGTTGATGAGGGGTTGAGTGATATCGATGTCTGTGACAGCCCCCTCCAGTTGGGATGTTTTATTAGTTGGGACTCTCATCGGGGCGATAAGACTCCGGCCGAATTCATGCAAGGCAAGAACGATCGCCTTTGGAATGGCGCTGACTACAGTGGATATAAAAATAATAGTCAAATTTGCGTGAATCCAATTACATGGAAAACTGATTCAAAACCTAGTAAAAGGGAGGATCATCTTGGGGCGATATTGACTGTTAAAGGGAAGTCGTCAAAAGGCAATGTATTATCAGACTTGATCAAAAATGATGTTTCAGCGTATTGTCGCACACATAAATCGTCAAATTGGTTGATGGTGAATGCGGATAGAGTGGAGCGGTCGAAAGACCAGGGAATATTCTCATTTCTCGAACGAAATACTCATGGTTATGATTACGATTATTTTTGGGCGAACATACGACAGAATGCCCGTGACCGGACTGATGAATTTTTTGCCAAAGAATAAAAAAACAACCGTTAAATTGAAGTAAGTTTTCTGGTTATAAAAAACACTATTTGGATCTTTCTTATTTTATTAGAAATATATTTTAATAGCCGCCTCTAATTTCGCTCGGACAGAATTGGATGACTACTTAAGTTTCGGTGGACTTTAAAACAAAAAGTGGCTGAGCCTTTCGAAGTAATATTTTTTATAGTGTGTATTAAAACGGCACAGCCTACTGTATATCCTCACTAACACTGCTTGACTTTTTTTGAAATGATTGAGATCTTGACACTCGTGTTTTATAAAAATTATAAATTAGAGGGAAATGTTATGAATCAAGTAGATGAGAACAAAAGTAAAATAGCTGTGAATCAGGAGGCGATTAGCAACATAAAGGCCGCAGTGATGGAAAATAAAGCCCTCGTGTACTTATCAAGATCAATGATAGAGGAAAATCGGCAAATGATTCTTAGCAATTACGCTGCAGCATTTATGGGTAATCGGCAGCTCGCTAACCAAAATACAGACGATATTGTCTCTAATACATATAATATTTTGGCTGGTCTTGACGCTGAAACTGATACCGAAAAAAACTTCGTCAATGCTGCAATAAATGGAATGTCGCTAAAATTCTTAAGACATCGCTCTGGATTAAATAGCTCCGTGCTTGCGATTAGTGAAAAAATGGCAGATATTAACTCCCAGCTGATTGAAGTTAATAAGTCCATTATGGAAGCTAATGAGTCAATTGTTAACTACAACGCTCAAAATATTAAAGTTAATTCAGATATGCTCAAAGGGTCTATTTCTCCTGCAGGTGCAACTGCTGAGAAGAATGCGGCTATGATTGGATACAACACAGATCTACTTAACCAATTAAGCGAAAATGTGGAAGCAAATCGCGCGAGAATGAAAGATCTTGTTGCGTCCTCGATGCAGAATTCGGATGCACTCATGGAGAATAAAGCAGATATTTCTGAGCGTCGAGCAAGCATAATTAAAAATCGCGAAGATATGTCGGAAAATCGCAGTAATATTTAATCAGTTTAGCAATCCGTCGTGTTAAAACAATTCATTCGGTGCATCGATTGGAAACTAAATTTGATAGGTTATTTAAAAAATATTATACAAATTCTATAGAAAATTGTGACGCTAAATGTCCCCAAAACTATTTCGCATTGTGGAATAGTTTTGGTAAGGCATCGAGATTGATGACACTTACATTTTAAAACCGTTCCGGCAAATGACTACACAAAAGATTCTACACTTGCTGACGTGCGAAACGGCTATTACATATCTCCCGCAAGCTAGGAGTTTTGAAAACTACTCTGTAAATTTGGCTTGCGGAACTTTAGAGTCATTCGATCGCTTTCCCCAATTGCTAGGTACCTTTCCTTGTCTCGATCTCCCAAACGCAAAGAGGGGGGTAAAGTCCAGACACCTTTTTCATAGTTCTTGGTGTCTCTAGGGTTCGCGTTGATCTCGGACCTCGCCTCTAAGAAAAAACCGGCTTTTTCAGCAACTGAGATAACATGTTTTTCTGAGACATATCCGGTAGAACCCGCGGTATCTGAGGGTGTTCCAATATTTGCACGATGCTGTACCACGCCAAGTATTCCATCTGGCTTGAGTGCTTTATAGAATAGTTGGAAAGCAGAAAGTTCTTTTCCATTTCTCACCCACCCGTGAATGTTTCTAAATGTGACAATTGCATCAACAGAGTCATTAGGGACAGTAAACTTTTCTTTGCTTGCATCAAAGATCTGAACAGAAACATTTGAGAAGAGGTCGGAATCGGAGTCCAAAAGTTTCCGGAAATTTTTTAATGAATTCTGGTGATATTTGCTAGGTGAGGCAGGATCAAAATGCGCGGCTATCAATTCTCCATTGAAATAATCAGCTAAAAACTCAGTGTACCAGCCTCTACCGGGAGAAATTTCTACTACGGTCATGTCAGGATTTAAACCGAAGAAAGTAATTGTTTGAACTGGATGCCTATATTGGTCGCGAAAGGTATCTCTATCAGCACCGGCATCGGACGCTATCGAAGACAGTATGCTTGCTGAAAGTAAAACGCTGTAAAAAATACGATACGATTTCATGTAAATCGATCCTTATTTAGTTGATTGGTAATCTTAACTAACATTTTTTTTTTTCTTCAAATTTGAGTATCAGGTCTCCGTTGATTATGTGTTGTAGTTTTTAGACGCACACAGATTTTCCATAGGAGGGCTAAAAGAAAAATGATTGACCTGTTTGTATATCTATACCCCCTATCTTTTTGACTTCGAAGAAACGAGGGCTCTATTAAATGAAAGTCTTCGCTATATCCGATAAAACGTTCACTAATGCGTAAGGCAAGTTGTTAAATTGCCTTTTGACACCCAAATATGATCTTATAGTCTGTTGCCATCTGAAGATTGTTTTTATTTTGTTGCAAAGGAATTAACAACTCCAAACCAAGTCTGTCATTTTTTCCGTGTAATAGTTTTGCTAGAAGGTTGGCCCCTAGACCGAGCTGTAACTCTTTACCTCCATAATTTTCGGTATTAGCAGTTTGCACTGGAGCTACGACTGAGAGATTTCTACCTAAAATTTTATTTTCATGATCAAATTTTAGCCTCGTTGATACAGAAAATTGCCTGCTAACTTCGTATTGTAGCCACGTGGTAACGGAGTACTGATTACCGAATGCCCACGCATCCTCATCTATCACCGCTTTGGTGCGAACCTGATTACCCCAAATCAAATTATCGGTAATTTTTCTTATGTTAGTAATACCAAATGTAAACCTAGATGCGCCATCTCCCGTTTGCATCGCATACGGAAGCACCATTTCCATTGTTTGTCCCATAGGGGTTAATACATTGCCTTCGATATCTTTTTGGCTTAACGATTTTTGAAGACTAATTTCTCCACTCCACCGGGATTTGTCATCCTCTTTCAGTTTAATAAGTGTACTGATTGTCATATCGCTCACATCACTTGTGGATGTGCTGAAACTACCGATTAGATCTCGACTCATAATTTCTTGATGAGTATTTAAATTCATATCTTTAGAAATATAATTAATCATAGCCATCAGAGTAATTTTGTTTGTTGGAGCAAACATCACTCCAACCATCGTCATTTGCATTCCCATTTTTGCGGGAACAATCGAGAGATTTGCTGGCTGGATACTCAAAGGATTTGGCATTTCCAGCACATCAGCAACTGAGACAGCATTTCCGTTGAAAATGTTGTTAGTCATCTCCATGTGACTCTGCCGCGCTGATATCATCCACTCACCTTTTTTATGATAGTGATCAAACATTACTCCTATTGGGGCATGGTCAACGGCCCTCGAAGTGGCTTTATCATTAGCGACCGTTTTTTGTCCAAGTATTATCAGAAGCAGTAACAAATATCTCATGGATTCCCTCAAAAAATTAACGAGAAATTTTAGTTGGTGTGGCGTATATTGCTATACCTGAGGGGGTACTTCTTATCTGTGACTTTTTGGTACACTGGCTTAATGACAAATCCATGCCATAAAAAGAGAGTCGCCTCGTTACGAAGGGTTATAGGCCAAATAAACGGGGTTATTAGGATGATTGAGTCGAGGGAATACTGCGTTGATATACTCAATCAGACTAAAGCCGCAAAAAACGCATTGAACACCGTTGAAACGAAAATCCTCGAAACGCACCTATCGCGCTGTGTACATGACTCTTTTTCAAACACAGATGACGCAAGCACTAAGATCGAGGAGTTGATAAAGGTTCTTAAAAGAAATTAATTGGGCGTGATAGTTTAAAGATTGATAACACGAGAATTCATGTTTTAAAAGAATTTTTTTTAATATCGTTAGTGTTCTTGGGTGATTTTTTTGACTCAGGTGTTTTAGACCTTGGATTAGGTTGACTTTTCGATTCACCATTGCCATCGTGTCCGATTGGTGACTATTTGGCAGGGGTATTCATGTCCATTTTTGGAAAAGACGAAGTTGCAATGCAAAAGTTCTCGGCAGGCCTGCCCGTGCCAGAGTTCGATGTAGATAGCTTCAATCGACCCAAAGCCCTCCACTTAGCGAAAGTGGCCATTGTAACCACTGCTGCTCTTTATCGAGACGGTGGTGATGGTTTTACACTCGGAGATAGTGATTACCATTATGAGACGTTTTCGCGAGCTGCAAGAGATTTGAAACTCGGACATCACAGTGTCAACTTTGATCGCGGTGGTTTTGCCGCTGATATTAATGTGGTCTATCCAATTGACCGTCTTGAAGAGCTTCGAGAAGAGGGGGCAATCGGCGATGTTGCGGACACCCATTATTCTTTCGCGGGAAACCAATCAGCAACGTTGTCAGAAATCCGGTTAGATTCTGGTCCAAGCTGTGCAAGAGACATGATAAAAGAGAACGTCGACATTGTTTTATTGACAGGCACATGACCTCTTTGCCCGCGTACCGTGTGTACGCTCGCGCATATTTTTGAGTCGAAAGGGCTTTCGACCATTGTTCTCACTCCGATGAGGGATATTGCAGAACGTATGAGAGTTCCAAGAGCTCTTTACACTGCATTTCCGGTAGGCCGATCGTTAGGAAAACCAAGAGATAGAACATTTCAACATAATGTTTTGAAAGCTGCTTTTTGTTTGTTAGAAGCACCGAAAGGCCCCATACTAATTGAATTTCCGGAGAGAATTAGTTCAGACTGCACTGAGCCACTGCTGTGTGCTCTTCCCCCGAGAATGGACATAAGTGTGCATCCCGCTGTGGATGAGGCGCAAGCTTTGAAAGCAGCTTATGATCGTGCTCGCAGGAAAACGAAAAGAACTTCTGTTGGAATGCAGATAGTTGCTGACGAAGTACCAGAAGCGCTTAAAAAGTTTTTACGGATAGTTGAGGGCACAGATTGGAATATGGTTGGATTCTCGGCAGCATCAATCTACGGAACAGCGCATGACATACGATCTTATTACGAAGAAATAAGCTGTGAATTGGCAGAGGGGGCAATTGGTTCGTGGGCGACTGAGGAGTGGTTTTACGATTCAACGGAGGCGGGTCAGCTAATTTTACGCGCCAGAAGAACTATGCGAGAAAAAAATGTCGCCCAATCGATCTGGTTTGGACTTGCTCCCGCAGGTAGAGCGTAATCTTCGATGCAAGGTTATCAAGACATTGGATTTTTAACTAAAAGATGACTACTATGCAACTTATGCAACCGGTACAAAAAAAACCTTTTACTTCCGAGCATATAGCAACATGGGAACGAGATGGAGTCGTAGTTATAGAGAACTTTTTCGATAAGAGTCAGGTGGTGCCGGTTTTTGAAAGTTTTGTTGCAATGTACGGAGATAAGGGGGGCGCTAAACAAGATGATGCTCTACTAGATGGAGCCCGATTCAAAAAGCAATTCGAATTTATCGATAGTTTACCTTATGACTCAGGTATAGATTTAAATCTCATCTCTCTTCACCCTCACTTAATGAGTTTTGTTAAAGCGTTGTTAAAAGAGGAGGCTGTATATTTATATCAATCGCACACTTGGGCTAAATTCACAGGTGCAACTAACTATGATCAGGCATTTCATTGCGATTTTAGTAACCACACCTTAACTGTCCCTTCTACCCAACTAGGTTTTGGTACAGTAAATTTTTTAATCTACATATCGGATGTTTATGCAGATCTTGGTGCTTTTGAGTATGTTCCAAGGCCTGATTCGACGAAGATCTTAGGATCGAGAGCAATACAAATTTCTGAGAATTATAAAGCGCGGCAATCGGAGCTATCCGAGTGCGCCAAATTAGTGGAAGCCCCCGCAGGTTCACTAATTGTCTACGGATTGGATGTTTTTCACCGTGGCACTAACCTGACGCGCCCTGAGGGGTGCCGGTACTCAATGACCGTGAGCTACAAAAAATCAGGGAATGATGCAATTGGATTTCATGTATGGCAGTCAAAAAAAGAAAATAATTGGAGTTTGATTTTTGAATTTGCGACGCCTTGCCAGCTCAATTGTCTCGGAGTACCACTACCAGGTGACGAGTTTTGGGATAAAACTACCATTACCCAAACGCTCAAAAGATGGCCTAACTGGGATTCTGAGCCTTATACCCTAGCTTTCGAGCGATAGTTTTGCGATTGCAACAGTTCTGCGAGCAAGTTCCGAAATCTTGTTGTCTTGAAAGCCTCTGACTGCGCTCTCTAGCCGGTCGTTGAATACGCCAACCCATTTTTCCGGCAGTGATTTTGCACCAGTTACAATTCCCGCAATCGAGCCTGATGTTGCACCGGTGCAGTCGGCATCCCAACCACCAAGGACAGTAGTAACGATTGTATTCTGGAAATTCAGATTCCCTTTTAGGATTCCTAGGACTATCATTGCAACGTTTGGTATTACATGAACAGGATTATAATGACCATAATGATCTTGCACTTTTTGCCAAACGCATTCCCAGTTGTCTTTTGTTCTTGACCAAGTCACCACGTTATTCACCGCCTCCGATAAGCGGCAATTTTCTGGGATTTCTGAAAGACCAATTTGAATGATCGCTGTTGGATCATCCGTAAGATAGGATCCGGATATCATTGCGGCTACAAACATCTCTCCATATACACCATTCTTTGTAGCAGAAACGCAGGCGTCATTAAACGCTAGCTCAGCTGCTTTTTCCGGCCATCCTGGACAAATATAACCCCAGATGTCAGCCCGAATTTGTGCGCCAATAAATTCTCGGTAAGGATTGTTATAACTCCCAGAGTGAGGAGGATTGATCCTGTTTAAAAGATTTCGGTATGCAATATGTTCCGCTGTATATACAAATTTAGCAGGGATTCTGTTAAGCCAGGTTTCAGCTGTATCCAAGGATGTCGCGCCTAGGCCACATCGCTCAAGTGTTATTAAGCCCAAAATCGGATAATCCATGTCGTCGTCGCGACTCATGCGGCTTATATGTTCTCGAGCACAATCTGTGCCAGAGAAATGCATGTCCTCAGGATGTTTATCTGGAAACCCCTTTCCAATTGGAATGTAATTATCCAGTGGAAGAGCACTGTAAAATTCTAAGTAATTGTTAATTACATCTTTGGTCCATTTCTCGACAGGTTTCCCAAGCGCGCAGCCTGCACACCTTCCTAACCAACCACCGTAAATTCGGTCATAGAGATCAATCGTGGGGTCAACTGATACTCTTCTTGGACCATCCGGTCTACAAGATTTTATTTCACTGAGAGTTGATGGTTCCGAGAATTGAAAATTTGGATCAAAGACTGATATTTTTAACCTTTCACGTAATTCATAAAGCACCGATGCATCTTTTTCAGCACGAGCCTTCAAAATTCGATTCATAATCGATTCGTCTATTAAAAATCCTTCTTGTTTGAGCTGGGTGCATTCCTCTAAGATTAAATAATCGATTTCTTCCCAAAACCCCCAAAGTGATTGTTTTCGCTTATTTTGTTTAAACAGCTTTTTATTCACTAACTGCCCTTTTAATTTTGTAGTTTGTTTGTGAATTGGGCACTAAAATTTAAATCAGAACTTGATTAAGTGTCAGTAGAATTGAAAAGAATTAAAAATTTTCATACTTGTGTTTTCAATCTCTTGGTACTTTTAGTAATTGTACCCATTGGTTACATTTTTAGTAAATCAAATGACTTTTATAACATGATTTTGCGCGTTCATTCTTGGTGTAAAAACTCACCTGTATTCAGTATTTGATTTAGGCGACAGTGAGTTTATTATCTGCGACATGAATAGTGCAGTCTTAAAAAGTGGAAATTTTTTGTAAAAGATGAGCCATTACATTGGCTAAAGATGTTTTTTAGCGCATAGCTCTTTTGATAGACAGGGCTTTCGGTACACTGCTATTGAATAACTCTTGGTTAATTCAATGGTTTAACTGTTAGCTTGGCACTCTTATGCAGTATCACTACTCTGTTGCTGTTTCTCTCTTGATGGTTGTTTTTTTACAAAAACAACTTGGACATTGTCCAATTAAACAGTTTAGTAAAGCCTGTATAAATATAGAGAGAATAAACTAGTGTACCTATTGTGGCTAATGATAGGATACTGGACATTTTAGAACACATGTCGATGCAAATTGGTAATAAAGTAAATAATCGATTATCAGATAGTAGCAGTTTCAGGACGCGTTTAGGAAACTCCAAGGCAGAATAGATTCAAAAAATTTATCATTGCCGGAGACTCGGTCGGAGGGATCTTTGCACCCGCCTGAGCTTCTTGCTCGAAGGAGTAAAATCGTCGTTGCCAGGAGACATCGCACGTCGCTCTCCAAGCTTAAATGCCACGCAAGATGATTTTGCCTAATACAGCATAGAGGCCAACAGTCATTTTTATGCGGGTCAGAAGGCTCTGCAGTTCCCCAGATTAGCACGAGTATTTGGCGAAATTTCGGGTTAACCGCCTTTACGAATTCTTGTCGCTGGAGACTCACAATGTTTGCGGTATTATTGAAACTAGTGAGTTTATGGTAAAATTTAAGTCCCGCAGTGAAATATAGGTATTTAATGATGCATATCACGCATTTCGTAATTTTACCGATTTAGTTGAGTCGAAGTCTACTCTCGGAGAAGTCATCTATTTTTTAACAGCTTCATAAAAAGTGTCTATATTTACTTTTCAAATTACTCAACGTTTATTTGCTTTCTGTCGACGGCAGACAAGAATGATCCTGAAGTGACTTTATTCTACGTATTTTAAAAAAATACGCTTTTAATGGATTCAGGCGTCATATTCAGCGACGGTGAACTTAATCTCAATGGTCATCGTATTTTGTACATTGAGTTGCATTTGGTTGTCGTCAAATCGTGAGAATATATTATAAAAAATCACCGATAGCGCAAAAATCAATGACCTATAACATTGGAAATCCCAATAACTTTTTAATTTAGTAATTGTATGACTCGAAATTCATTCATCTTGATTATTGTCGCAAGCGTTTTATTTTCTCTATCGATCGCTACACTGATAGGCCAAAGGGGGGCTCACCTTTATGGTATTTCCACTCCGGTGATTTGTTGCTCTGTTGCTTTTGTAATCCAGTGGTTGGCGTTTTTACCGGCCTACCATTTCCAAACAGAGCGTTACTATGATTTGATAGGAAGCTCATCTTACTTATTTGTAATCGCTTTAGCACTGTTATTGTCCGGATCGGTTGACGTACGCGATTCAGTGTTAGCTCTATTGGTTGGTGTTTGGGCTCTGAGACTGGGGGCTTTTTTATTCTCTCGAATAAAAAAGCAGGGACGTGACTCACGCTTTGACAAGATAAAGCTAGATTTTTGGTGGTTCTTGATGACATGGACTCTCCAAGGTTTGTGGGTATTCATTACTTTAGCTATGGCATTAGTCGCAATTACCACTAATACTAAGGAAGATTTGGGATTATTGGGTTTGCTGGGTATTGCAGTGTGGATTTTTGGTTTTTCGTTTGAGGTTATTGCTGATCGCCAGAAAAGCAAATTCCGCTGCATTGATGAGAATGCAAGTTCGTTTATTACTACCGGGCTTTGGTCTTGGTCGAGGCACCCTAATTATTTTGGCGAAATTGTGCTTTGGATAGGTATATCAATGATTGCAGCACCGGTAATTTCGGGACTGCAATGGGTGGCTTTGATATCCCCATTCTTTGTTGCTTTTCTTGTAACAAAAGTAAGCGGGGTGACCTTATTAGAAACGCAAGCGCTCAAGCGTTGGGGAAAAGATCCAGCTTATTTAAATTATTTGTCACGTACATCATGTATAATTCCATCGCCTCCTCGCTACAAATAATTTACTTCGGTATGGTTTTTATTGCTCAAGCATTTTTGTGTTGCTCAGTAATAGTAACGCAGTGGCTGTGCCCGGTTGCTGGGGTTCGAAGCGAGATGAGACCTGCTTTTAAGCGTTTTAAATGTTCGTCAAGCTTGGCCCCTTTTTTTTGTGCGACACCTATGGCAAGGACATCAATTACAGCAAGGTGAGCGATCCGCGAGGTCAGGGGAATATAGATTTGATTGTCCTCTTGAGCATCTACCTTTATTGGGATATCTGCCGTTTTTGCTACCGGTGAGTCGGTGGGTGCCAGTGCTATCGTTATGCCGCGCACCTGTTTGACTATTTGCATAGAGTCGAGAAGAGCTTTACTACGACCTGATTGAGATATTGCGACTACCACGTCTCCTGGCTGGAGGGAAGTCGCGGAGATGTTTTGGAGGTGCGGGTCCGAATAGGCAGCTGAAGTAATTTGTAAACGAAAAAATTTATGTTGCGCGTCAAAAGCAACTGCGGCCGAAGCTCCGAAGCCATAAAATTCAACTCTTTTTGCAGCTGCGATGGCCTCGACAGCGGCATCTAATTTTTCTAGCACAAGAGAATCTCGAACTTTCAAAAGGGTGTCTACTGTTGAATCAAAAACTTTGTGGGTATACTCTCGCGTAGAATCGGTATCCGTAACTGCAATTTGACCAAAGCTTGGACTGGAGGCTAACTGTTGGGCAAGCGCTAGCTTGAAATCTTGAAAACCATGACACCCTACCGCTCGGCAAAAACGAACTACAGTTGGTTCACTCACGGAGGCATTCTGAGCCAAGTCAACAATGCGCATTTTTATAACTGCCAGTGGATGCTTTAATACGAATTCAGCTACTTTTTTTTCGGATTTACGTAGCTTTCCTACGGAATCGCTTATAACTTGTGTTAGTTGCGCAGGCTTCATCGAGTCAGGTTAGCGCTACGGTGAAAGAATTACAACAGACTGTTAAATACTACGCTATTTAAATAAGTCAAAAAAAGTGGTTTAGTTTGCCATGTTCATTCACCAATACCGTACACTGGGTTTTTAAACTTTTATAAAATATAAAAATGGATGTTACTACGATTTTAGAGAAGCTTAATCCCGCGCAACAAGAGGCAGTAGTTAGTGATCGAAAACATTTACTTGTTTTGGCTGGAGCAGGAAGCGGTAAAACTCGGGTTTTGGTGCATCGCATTACTTGGAAAGTGCAGGTAGAGAGTGTTGCACCGCATTCAATCCTCGCGGTAACCTTCACAAACAAAGCATCTAGAGAAATGCGGGAACGAATCGATCTGCTATTAGGATTTTCTTTAAAAGGGATGTGGGTGGGCACTTTTCACGGATTGGCTCATCGACTACTCAAACTACATTGGAGGGATGCAGACTTAAATGAAAATTTTCAGATCTTAGACTCTGATGATCAACTGCGCATTATAAAGAGGATAATGCGAAGTTTAAATTTAGATGAGCAACGCTGGCCCCCTAGACAGGCACAGTGGTGGATAAATGCTCAAAAAGATGAGGGAGTAAGAGCCTCTCATATACAGCCGACGGACGATCCGTATATAAAAACAATGTTAAATATTTACCGTGAGTATGAGGTAACTTGCAAACGTTCTGGCGTAATCGACTTTGCAGAGCTCCTTTTGAGGTCATTGGAGCTATGGCGTCAAAACTCCGCGGTGTTATTACACTACCAGCAACGCTTTAAGCATATTTTAGTCGACGAGTTTCAAGACACCAATGCTGTACAGTATGCGTGGTTGCGTCTTATTGCTGGTAATCTGGGAGAGGTCACTGCGGTGGGCGATGATGATCAGTCAATTTATGGTTGGAGAGGCGCGAAAGTAGAAAATATACGTAATTTTCAGATTCACTTTGAGGGAGCGCATCTGGTTCGTCTTGAACAGAACTACCGTTCCACATCCAATATTTTAAGAGCGGCAAATGCGGTTATCCAGAGAAATTCCGGCAGATTGGGGAAAAAACTTTGGACGGATGCAGGTGATGGGGAGGCGGTAGCGCTTTATGCAGCCCATAACGAGCATGATGAGGCGCGGTATGTCACGGATCGAATACAACACTGGCTTATCGGCGGAAATCGTCGAGACGAGATCGCCATTTTGTATCGATCAAACCGAATATCCCGTGTCCTTGAGGGAGCCTTGCTTCAAGCTGACATTCCTTTTCGGGTTTATGGTGGGCAAAGATTTTACGAGCGTATGGAAATAAAAAATGCCCTGGCGTACTTGCGATTGATGGTAGATAGAAATAACGACAGTGCATACGAAAGGGTAGTAAATTTTCCTTCTCGGGGAATAGGTGACAGAACGCTGGAAAACATTCGACAAGAAGCTCGAGAACAGAATATGTCTTTGTGGGGAGCAGCCTTGGCTATGATTTCAGACGGGCGTCTGTCAGGACGCGCAAATAATGCCGTTCGAGGCTTTGCAGAACTGATAAATTCTATGTCTGAGGGTTTGATAGGCGCCACGCTTGCGAACTTAGTCGAGACAGCGATCCAAAAAAGTGGGTTAAAAGATTTTTATCGCCGTGAGAAAGGTGAGGTAGGTCTCTCGAGAGTTGAAAATCTTGAAGAATTAGTAGCGGCATGTAGAAATTTTTATCCAGACGAAGAAGAGAGATCTGAAATACTCCAATTTTTAGATCAGGTGGCTTTAGACGTTGGTGATCAAAAGGGTGAAGACGGAGACGATGCGGTTCAGTTAATGACGCTTCATAGTGCAAAAGGATTAGAATTTCCCGTGGTATTTATGGTTGCGTTGGAAGAAAATATTTTCCCAAGTAAAATGTCTTTGGATGAGCCGGGGCGTTTGGAAGAAGAGAGACGTCTAGCATATGTGGGTATTACTAGAGCAAAGAAAAAGTTATTTATAAGCTTTGCGGAAAATCGCTCTATGTATGGTGCTGGTAGTGGATCATACAACCCTATTTCTCGATTTATTCGAGATATACCTTCGGATGTAATCGAGGAGGTTCGTCTTCGTAGTGCCATTGCAAGACCCACGAGTATTGGATCTGGGGACTTTCGAAGCGACGAGGGAGACGGAACAGGCTTTCAGCTGGGTCAACAGGTTAGTCATCCAGTTTATGGAGAGGGAGTAATCTTGAACTTTGAAGGGAACGGGCCACGTGCGAGAGTGCACGTGAAGTTTGAGGGAGTTGGTATGAAAATATTAATATTGTCTTCAGCTCGATTGTCTCCGGCTTAAATTATTTTCCATTCTGAAACAATCGGGATATACGTAAAGTGAGGAATATTATGAGAGTTTTAACTTTGGGATTCTGTGCTTTTTGTCTTTGGGGATGTGGTTCAAAGGGAGCAGATTCTCAGGTTGTATTAGACAAAAGCAAGGAAGTCTTCAATTGGAAGATGGTTACTACATGGCCTAAAAACTTTCCTGGGCTTGGCACAGCACCTGAGGACTTTGCTGACATGGTTAAACAAATGAGTGGCGGACGCTTGACTATAAAAGTTTTTGGAGCTGGGCAATTACTTCCTCCTTTCGAAGTGTTTGATGCAGTCTCACAGGGAACTGCCGAAATGGGACATGGGGCAGCTTATTACTGGGCGGGGAAAGCAAGAGGTGCAGAATTTTTTGCTACGGTACCTTTCGGTTTGAATGCCCAAGAGATGAGTAGTTGGATTCACCACGGCGGTGGATTGGAACTTTGGCGCGAGATGTATGAACCTTTTGGTTTGATACCTTTTGCCGCGGGCAACACCGGCGTACAAATGGCCGGATGGTATAACCGCGAAATAAATTCAATTGCCGATATCGTTGGTTTAAAAATTCGAATACCAGGACTTGGTGGAGATGTTCTTTCTCGTGCTGGAGCATTGGTGGAAAAGATGCCAGCCGGAGAGATTTACACGGCGATGCAAACTGGCGTAATTGACGCCACCGAGTGGGTGGGTCCATATAATGACCTTGCGCTAGGGCTTCATCAAGTAGCCGAATATTACTATTATCCGGGTTGGCATGAGCCTGGGGTCGCTGCCGAGTTACTCGTTAATGCAGAAGTTTTTAATCGGTTACCACAAGATTTACAAGCAATAGTCACAGTTGCGGCACGAGCGATTAACCAGAACATGCTCGACGAATATACTGCAAAAAATAACCACGCACTTGAAGAGCTTATCAAAACTCATGGAGTAAAAGTGCGGCGATTACCGGAACCAGTACTTTTAGAATTGAGAAATATATCGAATGAGGTGATAAATGAACAGGCTGATCAAACTGACTTGACTCGGCGGGTGGCCGCGTCTTTGGAAAAATTCAAATCTGAAGTTATTGCATATCACTCTATTTCGGAGGAAGCTTTTTATAAAGCGCGCCGAATAAAGTGAATCGTTAACTGATCTTGGAGGGTAGTTATTTTTCAGGTAAAAGGGAATATTTTTTAATTACCTTCTCCAGAAGGTTGGTGAAAATAAAACGAGTAAAGTAAAAATTTCTAAACGACCAAGTAACATACCAAAACACAATACCAATTTTGAAAAATTTGTAAGTTCACCATAGTTACCCGCAACTGCGCCTAATCCAGGGCCTAAATTATTTAATGACGCGGCCGTGGCGGACCAAGCTGTTACATAATCGAGGCCATCCGCAAGAAGTAATAGTACCATTAAATAAAAAACCGCTAAGTACGCTCCGAAGAACGCCCAAACTGCATCAGCAATCCTGTCGGGCACCTTTCGATTGTTTATTTTTATAGGAAGAACAGCATTTGGATGCACTAACTGATAAATTTCTCTAATGCTCTGTTGCAATAAGATTAACATTCGCCCGATCTTGATGCCTCCACCGGTGGAACCTGCACAAGCGCCAAAAAATGATAAAAAAATAAGAAAATACGGTAAAAAAGTAGGCCAAGCGTAAAAGTCAGTGGTAGCGAATCCAGTTGTTGTCATTATTGAGACTAGGTGAAACGTGCCTTGAATTATGCTTTCATCCCAACCATATGTGCCACTTGCATAAAGAAAAAGACAAACGATCAGAATCCCCGACAATAAAATTGTTAAATACATTCGGGCCTCGGGATCGGTCCAATAAAAGAATAATGCGCGGTCGTGCCAAACGGAGAAGTGGAGTGCGAAATTAATTCCTGAGATCACCATAAAAAAAGTACAAATGGCCATAATCGCAGTACTGTTAAAAAATCCAATGCTTTCATCATGTGTCGAAAAGCCGCCTATAGCCACGGTTGAAAAGCTATGAGTTATTGCATCAAATATAGACATACCGGCAGACCAATACGCGAGAGAGCATGCTACGGTGAGTGTTAGATATATCTTGAAAAGAACTGTTGCGGTTTCTGTAATTCGGGGAGTAATCTTGGTATCTTTCATCGGTCCCGGGGCCTCAGCTCGATAGATCTGCATGCCTCCAACACCCAGCATAGGTAAAATTGCTACTGCAATCACTATGATACCTATACCCCCCAACCACTGAAGTTGTTGCCTGTAATATAAAAGCGATTTTGGCAGATTATCAAGACCAGAGAGTACAGTCGATCCAGTAGTTGTCAAGCCCGAAACCGATTCGAAAAGTGCATCCACAAAAGACAGTTCTAATGCGTTCGAAAAGAGAAACGGTAGCGTCCCAAATAAACTTAATACTAACCAAAATAATACCGTAACAATAAAGCCGTCTCGCGTTCTTAATTCGTGGGTGCTATTTCGGACAGGTAGCCATATCATTAATCCCGAAAGGAGTGTAACTAAGAAAGCGCTCAAAAATATCCCGGTAAAGGTCTCTGAATATAAAAGGGACACGGCTATTGGAGGTAGCATGGTTGTGCTGAATAAAATTAAAAGCATTCCTAGCACTCGCGCTGTTACAGTGGCATGCATATTGGCACCTAAAAAAAAGTGAAGCCCACGGTAAAAAGTTTCTCTATCTCTCGTGTGTGCGCCTTATCAACCACAAATACGATAACATGATCCCCATTCCGAATGACTGTGTGCCGATGCGCAATATGGACTTCTCCGTCACGAACCAGTGCAGCGAGTGTGGCGCCCGGGGGAGAAGCGATTTCTTCGATTCTGCGACCGACTACCTTCGAGTTTTTTTCATCACCATGAACTATTATTTCAAGCGCCTCTGCGGCGCCTCTTCTAAGCGAGTGCACACCAACAGTGTCGGCTTTTCTCACATGCGCAAGTAGTGAGCTGATGGTTGCTTGCTGAGGTGAAATCGCAATGTCTATATCTCCGCCTTGCATCAGATCTGCGTATACAGGATTACTAATCAGTGTCATTACTTTTTTGGTGCCCAACTGTTTTGCAAGGAGTGATGCCATTATGTTTACTTCATCGTCGTTTGTAAGAGCGAGAAAAACGTCTGCTCGATCAATATTCTCGTCTAGAAGTAGCTCTTGATCGGTGGCAGAACCATTTAGTACAACTGTACTATCTAATTTTTCCGATAGAAATTCTGCTCGTGCTTTTGATTGTTCAATAATCTTAATGCTGTAATCTTTTTCCAGAGCCCTGGAAAGCCGGAATCCAATGTTTCCTCCCCCAGCTATTATTAAACGATGATAAGGCTTGTCTAGTTTGCGCAATTCGCTCATTACCTTTCGAATATTATCTCGTGCAGCAATAAAAAATACTTCATCTCCATCTTCAATCACGGTCACCCCAGTGGGAAATATCGCTCGATCCTTGCGGTAAATTGCAGCCACTCGCGCCTCAGCGTTAGGAATATGCTCTTTTAGTGTTCTTAGCTCTTGTCCGACCAATGGACTATTTTTTAAAGCGCGTAAGCCCACCAGTTGAATCACTCCGTGGGCAAAGTCTAGCACCTGCAGAGCTCCTGGTTGAGCAACTAATTTTGAAATGTAATCAGTTACGACTTGTTCTGGAGTTATCATTACATCTACAGGCATATGTTTGTCGTTGAAAAGTTTGTCATAAAATTTTGGATTAGTGTAACTATAGGCCCTTATTCGAGCAATTTTTGTGGGTGTGTGAAATAGTGAGTAGGCCACTTGACATGCAATGATATTGACCTCATCACTGCTGGTAACTGCTACTAACATGTCTGCGTCCTCTATACCCGCTCTCACTAGTACATCCGGGTGACTGCCAATGCCAGTAACGGTTCTTATGTCGAGTCTATCTTGCAGCATCATCAGAGTTTTTTCATAGACATCTACTACCGTAATGTCGTTGTATTCTCGCGCTAAATTTTCTGCTAACGTTGCGCCAACTTGCCCAGCTCCCACGATAATTATTTTCATTAATATTTCCGATATTTTTTGTCAGAGTGATTTTCTGAGTCTTGCATAATAAAAACCATCATGGCTATTAATTGCAGGAAACAGTTGAATTCCGTATTCTGTCGACGTTCCCCAATCACAACTTATGTGCTCCACTTTTACGTCGCAACAAGATTTTATAAAATCTTTGATCACCAGATCATTTTCTTCCGGCAAAACTGAGCACGTTACATAGAGTAATTTACCCCCAGGTCTGAGCGCGTCCCAAACACCACTCAAGAGTTTGAGTTGGTTTCGTCTCAGCTTATCAATATCTGAGGCTTTCCGCAGTATTTTGATATCTGGATGCCGCCTAATTACGCCGCTAGCGGAACATGGAGCATCAACTAAAATTTTATCGAAAAAAATACCGTCCCACCAAGTTTGAGTCAAAGTGGCGTCAGCAACCTTTAGCTGGACTTTCATACAAAGTCGTTTAAGAGTTTCTTTAAGTAACCTTATCCGCCGAGAGTCTTGATCTAAAGCTATGAGCGCTTTCAATCTAGGTTGGAGTTCCATAAGGTGTCCTGTCTTTCCACCCGGAGCACTACAGGCATCGAGTATTCGTTCGCCGGGTGAGGGGCATAAAAGAAAGGATGCCAGTTGTGCTGCTTCATCTTGGATACTGCATTCTCCGTCCACAAAGCCAGGCAACTTTAAAACATCCAGAGGCGGATTAAGCATTAAACCGTGTTCACTTATAGACGTCATTTCGACATTGATACCCGCTTGTTGAAGTTTTAATCGGTAATTATCGCGAGAAATTTTTTGTGAGTTAACTCTGAGCGTCATTGGAGCACGTTCATTATTTGCGGTTATTATTTCGGAAACTAAGGTCTCAGGCCAAGCATTTTGCAAGCTCTTAATAAGCCATGCTGGATGCATTGTTGAATAACGCGGGTTTTCGGAAAACTTTTTTTCTAACTCATTTCGTTTTCGTAAAAAATTTCGGAGCACTGCATTGACCAGTGGCCTAGCCCAGTCACGCCTGAGCATTGCGCTTGCTTTGACAGTTTCGTCTACTATGGCATATTTCGGTTTATGGTGGGTTAGTAATTGATAGATGCCAACATAGATCAGTGCTTCTATTTCGACGTCCTTGGTGCGCATTGGTTTGGTCAACAAGGCATCCACGAAGAGTTTTATTTTCGGATGCGAGCGTAATGTTCCAAAACAAAGATCTTTGAGTAAAGACTGATGGAGGATATCGCAGCTATCAAGAGCCCTCGGAAGTTCTGCAGCGAGAGACTTACCGTTGAATACCTTCGCAATGACCTTCGCTGACAAGGGGCGCGCATCCATATTTCACGTTCCTAATTGATTTCCCGTCGCAAAGAGAGAAGCTTTCGAATTTAGTAAATTAGCAACGCTTACGCGCGATTTTCCCGGCAATTGTATTTCTTGCAGGAGTAAACATTTGTCACGGCAGGCAATGGCTAGCCCTGTTTTATCAGCGGACAAAATGACACCCGGTGGAGCGGTACAAAGTTTTTCAATTAGTTGTGCGCGCCAAATTTTAATTCTGGTTGAGTTCAGTGTCGTGTATGCAACCGGCGAAGGGTTAAATGCACGTATTTTTCTTTCTATTTGTTGGGCATCTTCCGACCAGTCAATTAATGCCTCTGATTTTGTCACTTTAGGAGCATAACTACTCTGATCATCATCTTGAGTGATTGGGTTTGCTGAGCCGGACTTGATTAATTCAACACACCTCAATAGCGCGGGACCACCAAGTTTTGATAGCGCTCCTAGTAGGTCTGCGGCGGTGTCTGAAGGCTTTATAAGATACTGAGACTGACATATTATGGATCCTGTGTCGAGACCCTCATCCATCTGCATAATACTTACACCTGTTTTCTTGTCTCCAGCCTCGATTGCACGTTGAATAGGAGCGGCACCTCGCCACTTCGGTAAGAGCGATGCATGAACGTTAATACAACCGAATGTGGGTAGTTCAAGGATGCTTTTTGGTAAAATTACGCCGTAAGCGACCACGATCACCAAGTCTGTATTCAGATCGCGTATTTGACCTTCCATAGTCGTTGATCTCAATGATGTTGGCTGTAAAACTCTCAATCCATGCTTGAGCGATAATTGTTTAACAGCACTTGCAATCGTTTTTTTTCCTCTTCCGGCCGGCCGGTCAGGTTGGGTTACTACCGCTATGACGTTTTGCTTTTTGGTCAACAAAAAATCAAGATGCGTAGCTGCAAAACTAGGTGTTCCAGCAAAAACAATATTCAAGTTATCAGTTGCCTATGTACGATTTTTCTTGAGATGTTTCCGGATGCGTTGACGCTTTACTGATGAAAGGTAATCTACAAATAACTTACCATCAAGGTGATCAATTTCATGCTGGATACACACCGCTAAAAGTCCTTCTGCTTCCTCTTTGAACCACTCGCCTTTCCCATTTAATGCGCTTATTATCACCTTGGACGGTCGTTCAACTGTTTCGACGACCTCTGGTATCGACAGGCAACCCTCATCAAAGGCCCTTGGTGTTTCATCTAAAATATCAACTTCAGCGTTGATAAACACTCTGGGATTACTTCGATCACCGAGAAGATCCATGACAATTATACGTTGTTGGACATCAACTTGCGTAGCAGCGAGACCTATGCCGTTTGCTTCCCACATCGTCTGTAGCATGTCGGCTACTAGATTTCGGATATTGTCATCGATATTCGCGACCGGCGCTGCTTTCAAGCGCAGTCTTGAATCTGGATACTGTAAAATATTTAGTATAGGCATTAATTTAAATTCTCTTAATTTTGAAAAGGCCAATAATCATTAATTTCTGACATTATCGTAACACGGTAACACTTTTTTTTAGCTTAAACTGGCTAAGCTCCGAAGCTATTCCTCTTGCTATTTTTTTAAACGGTAAAAAGTATTATGTTAACCGAGAAATTTGTTATTTTGTCAAGAGTAAAGTTAGCTGAGGTTGCGGTATAGCGGTAGTTCGGATAATCTGCCCCTCTGAAAAGCTAGGTGATAAAAGCATGGACAAACCATTTGTAGCAATCTTGATGGGATCAGATTCGGATCTCCCTACTGTAGAAGCAAGTTTTGCAATTCTAGAAAGGTTCGCTGTTCCCTTCGAGGTGAAAGTAACATCAGCTCACCGAACTCCAAGAGCAACTGCGAAATTTGTGACGGATGCTGACAATCGCGGTTGTGCGGTTTTTATATGCGCTGCTGGTATGGCGGCTCACTTAGCGGGGGCTGTTGCAGCGATGACATTGAAACCAGTCATAGGCCTCCCTATAGATGCCTCTCTTGGTGGCATGGATGCTCTCTTGTCTACTGTTCAAATGCCAGCAGGTATTCCAGTGGCAACAGTTGCTATTGGTAAGGCAGGAGCAAAAAATGCAGCTTACCTTGCTACACAAATACTCGCGGTCAACGACACGGCACTCCACACAAAATTGATCCGCGATCGTGAAGATGGTGCACGCAGCGTAATGGATAAAGACGCTGTAGTGCAGGAAAGAATAGCAAATTAAGCGTGAATTATGGACTGGGCAAATCATCCCGGCATCGTCGAAGCGGCGAAAATAATAAAAACAGGGGGGGTAGTTGCTTGCCCCGCGGAGGGAGTGTGGGGGTTGAGCTGTGACGCTGGTTGTGAAACTGCGATCAAACGGATATTGGCACTTAAGAATCGGCCGGCAACTAAAGGACTAATTCTAATTACCCACAGCGTAAAATCATTGAGACATTTCGCGCCTGATTTAACTGGCGATCAAAATGCGCAACTTGCGGGTTCTGGTTCAGAAAATCCAGTGACGTGGTTGATTCCGCATTCGGGACGCGTTTCAAAGTTAATAACAGGAAATCATCCGCGCCTGGCGGTACGGATTGTAAGACACTCTCCGATTGCCGCCCTTTGCGCTACCGTAGGGGTGCCATTGGTATCCACTTCAGCGAATCCGGCAGGGTTACAACCATCTAACACAGCGGAAGAAGTATCTGGTTACTTCGGTGCTGCCATTGACTTTATTGCTCCCGGGCAAACAGGTAATGCAAAGGGTTCCAGTGAGATCAGGGATCTTCTGACTTCAGAGGTTGTTAGAAACGTATGAATGTTGACAAAAAGCAGAGCGTGAAAGAGTACTTAAGCGCTCTTCAAGATAGACTTTGCAAGGTTTTCGGTGGTGAGCAAAAGCATCTTTGGAATCAACATGAATGGTATAGGTCAGAGGGGGGTGGCGGTTGTAGTCGCGTTTTAATGGATGGCTCAATTATCGAAAAAGCCGGCATTAACACTTCACACATCTTCGGTTCTGTCCTCCCCGGTTCGGCGACAGAAGCGCGTCCAGAATTGCGAGGGAGAAGTTATGAGGCAATGGGATTATCTCTTGTGATACATCCTCAAAATCCTTACGCCCCTACTGCTCATGCGAACGTAAGGTTTTTCGTTTCGGAAAAATCGGGCCATGACACGGTTTGGTGGTTTGGCGGCGGCTATGATCTGACCCCGTATTACGGAAATGAGGAGGATTGTTATCATTGGCATTCTACAGCGAAAGCCGCTTGTGATCCCTTTTCATTGCATTTTTATAGTAGGTTTAAAAAGGCTTGCGATGATTATTTCTATCTCCCACATCGTTGCGAGGCTCGCGGGATAGGAGGTTTATTTTTCGACGATTTTAATGAGTTAGGTTTCGAGAAAAGTTTTGCTTTGTTACAAAGCGTGGGTAATAGCTTCGAACCTGCGTATTGGCCTATTTTAATGCGACGTTTTCAGCATCCCTTTTCAGATCGACAAAGAAATTTTCAGCTTTATCGCCGGGGAAGGTATGTAGAATTTAATTTACTCTATGATCGCGGCACTTTATTCGGGTTGCAAAGTGCCGGACGAACTGAATCAATTTTAATGTCATTACCTCCGATTGCGAAGTGGATTTATGATTGGAATCCCGAGCCAGGATCAGAAGAGGCTGCTTTATATGAAAATTATTTGCCGCGCCGCGATTGGGTTGAGAATTGATAGGTAATTAAATGGTCTGATAGAGAGAAACAAAAATCATAGGATTTCAATTTGGGAGTACGGTTTTGTCAACGATTCGGAATAGATACGCTGTTTTTGGAAATCCAATAGCACACAGTCGCTCGCCATTAATACATACCAAATTTGCGTCAGATACTGGTCAGGTTATTGAATACGGATCCCAATTGATTCATGTCGAGAAGTTTTCTGCCAGCGTCGATGAGTTTTTTCACAATGGCGGGCATGGTTTAAATGTCACGGTACCATTCAAACTTGAAGCTAGTTCTTATGTTGATCAACGGACTCAAAGAGCCTTTCTTGCGGGGTCAGTAAATACATTATGGCGCAACGAAAAGGGTGTCACTTATGGCGACAATACCGATGGGATCGGTCTATTAAATGATTTAAAGCATAACCTTGGGTGGCGGTTAAAAGGCTTGAGGATTTTGGTGCTCGGTGCTGGTGGAGCAGTGAGAGGATTATTGGGACCCTTATTGTTGGAAAAACCGGACACGGTGGTTGTCGTAAATAGATCAGTGGTGAAAGCACAAAAATTAATACCCATTTTTTCGATGTTGGGCCCGATCACTGTGTGCTCCTATGAAGGATTAGAAGGTCATAGCTTCGACCTTGTAATCAATGGTACGAGTGCCAGTCTGACGGGTCAGAAATTGTCATTGCCGCGAGACATTTTAGCGGAAGAATCATATTGTTATGATATGATGTATTCAAAAAAACCAACCGAATTTATGCGTTGGGGTGCTGCCCTTGGCGCTAAAACAAGCGATGGTTTGGGCATGCTAGTTGAGCAGGCCGCGGAGTCATTTTTTCTATGGCGCGATGTACGACCCCTTACGAAATCAGTCATCGAGGCGGTACGGGATATGTTGTAGCTGTTTGATTAAGAGCTGATTTCTGCTAGGTAGACATCTTTTAATTTGACGTAATTTGCGACTGTGTACGAAAAAAAATTTCTTTCGCTATCAGTGATCGGCCGTGAAACTCTACAAGGGTTACCAACGTGTACATATCCGGACGAAAGTTTTTTGCCCGGAGGTACTAAGCATCCCGCTCCTACTATTACCTCACTCTCAATTTCGGCACCGTCGTTTACTATCGCACCGTTTCCAATTAATAATCGATCATGTAGCTTACATCCGTGGATAACTGCACTATGACCAATCACCACATCGGATCCGATAATAAGTGGCCATCCTCCGCTATTAAACGCACTGGGATGAGTGATGTGAAGAACAGCGTTGTCCTGAATATTAGTTCTATGACCGACTACAATGCTATGCATGTCTCCTCTTATCACCGCTCCCGGCCACACAGAGCAGTCATCACCCAATACTACCTCTCCGATTACCACTGCGGAGGGGTCTACATACACCCGTTTTCCAAGTTTTGGGCTTACACCGCGATGTTTACGTATATTTTTCATTGTATAATTGTAGCGTTATAGAGGTGGATAACCAAGGCGGAGGGAATTAGGTGGGCTTTTCAACAAAAAAACGTTTTATTGCTGGGGTTGTCTGCCCAAAATGCTCTGCGTTGGATAGATTGGTGGGGTTTTCTAATGAGGGTGTTGACTTCCGTGAGTGCATCTCTTGCGGGTTTAAAGACCAGCTTAGGATTATGTCCCCACCCAGAGTTTTGCAGACTAGGGTTAACAAAATTCCCATAAATACGGATGAGGAAGCGAGGCCAGTTCGTCTTTTCGACGATTAATCGACCGACGGTATTCCTATCTTTTGGCTAAATTTGTCATTAACAATCCCAGCGTCTTTTTTGTGTTGCGGGCGACTAAATGTCTGAAGTCAACCTTTTAATGGCTACTCCCGTATATATATTCGATGTTGATATAAGACATCAGGAATGGGGGTAGTACCGATCGTTATGGAGAATGGCACGTAATTTTGTTAAACTATCAAAAGGCTTTGATTGGCCGCTCCTGTGAGAGGCCTTTCGGCTAAACAGGCAAACAAACAATATACATTATCACGGAGATTCACACATGTTGAAGAGAGCGCTGGCGCTTTTTTTGAGTTGCTCATCATTTGTGGCCCCAGTTAGCTTGGGCGCTGACGGTGATGACTTAGGTATGGGTGGAGGGTTAACTAACCTGAATATGCCAAGGGGTGTCACCGAAGTCAGCCAAGTGGCTTACGATGTTCATATGTTAATGATGTGGATCTGTACCGCTATCGGAGTGGTCGTTTTTGGCTTTATGTTTTACGTGATGTACGCGCATCGCAAGTCTCGTGGAGTTGAGGCAGCAAATTTCCATGAACATTTGGGAATAGAGATAGTGTGGACAGTGGTGCCGGCACTAATTCTAATTTTCATGGCGATTCCTGCTACGTCAGCCCTTCTGAAGGTATACGACACGGAAAATGCAGATATAGACATAAAGGTGACCGGTTATCAATGGAAGTGGCAGTACGAGCATCTTGGAGAGGGTATTAAGTACATGAGTGAGATGCGCACTTCTATCGATGAGATAGAAGGTCGAGAACCGAAGGGTGAGCACTACCTCCGAGAGGTAAATCAACCTCTTGTTATTCCAGCAAATAAAAAAGTCCGATTCCTGATTACAGGTAACGATGTAATACATTCTTGGTGGGTCCCAGATTTCGGTGTCAAGCGGGATGCTGTTCCCGGTTTGTTCACAGCGGCTTGGGCAAGAGTGAAGGAACCAGGGTTGTATGTGGGCGAGTGCACAGAGCTCTGCGGGAAGGGCCACCCATTCATGCCCATCGTTGTCGAAGTAAAAGAAGAGGAAGACTATTATTTATGGCTTGCAGGCAAAAAGGAAGAGGCTGCCGTGTATGCGTCCACGATCGGAAAGCAGTGGTCTCATGAAGAGCTCATGTCCAAAGGAGAAGACGTGTATAAGATTTCATGTGCTGGGTGCCACCAAGCTGATGGTAATGGCATATCGGGCATTTTCCCTGCGCTTAATGGGAGCTCGATCGTGCAGGGTCCTGCAGACGGACACATCGCGGTTCTCATAAACGGAATCGCCGGATCATCAATGCAGTCTTTTGCTGATCAGCTTTCGGAAGTTGATATTGCGGCTGTTATTCACTACAAGCGTAATGCATGGGATAACAATGTTGGGGACATTGTCCAACCAGTTGATGTACTCAACTTTAAGACTGCGCAATAAATTGGCAGTCATTTAATTTATCTTAGGAGGAGGAAAACTATGGCACATGGTCCGGCAGAGGGCATAACACGGTGGTTATACACCACTAACCATAAAGACATTGGCACACTCTATCTGTGGTTTAGCTTTGCTATGTTTTTGACGGGTGGCTTTTTTGCAATGGTCATTCGCGCTGAATTGTTCCAACCGGGCGTCCAGCTAGTTCAGCCAGAGTTTTTTATTCAGATGACGACAATGCATGGGCTTGTAATGGTGTTTGGAGCTATTATGCCAGCGTTTGTCGGGCTCGCTAACTGGATGATTCCAATGATGATTGGTGCGCCAGATATGGCGCTGCCGAGGATGAATAATCTTAGTTTTTGGATACTGCCATTTGCTTTCGCAATTCTTATTTCTACGCTATTCATGGAGGGTGGAGGGCCGAATTTCGGATGGACGTTTTACGCACCCCTCTCGACGACGTACGCTCCCGATTCCGTTAATTATTTTATTTTTGCGGTCCATATCATGGGTGCGTCTTCGATTATGGGATCGATCAATATTATTGCCACAGTGATGAATATGCGGGCTCCCGGGATGACTTACATGAAGATGCCACTGTTCGTTTGGACATGGCTCATAACAGCGTTTTTATTGGTTGCAGTTATGCCTGTTTTGGCGGGTGCTGTGACCATGATGTTGATGGACATCAATTTTGGAACTAGCTTTTTCAATGCTGCGGGAGGAGGAGACCCTGTGCTCTTTCAGCATGTTTTCTGGTTCTTCGGACATCCTGAGGTATACATTATCATCTTGCCTGCTTTCGGTGTAGTTTCTCAAATTATTCCGACGTTTAGTCGAAAACCTCTTTTCGGATATTCATCGATGGTGTATGCGACCGCTGCAATTGCGTTTTTGTCATTTGTGGTTTGGGCCCACCATATGTTTACTGTTGGAATGCCGATCGCTGGGGAATTATATTTCATGTATGCAACAATGCTTATTGCAGTGCCCACTGGTGTGAAAGTTTTCAATTGGATTACGACGATGTATCGGGGCGCAATAACTTATGAGACACCGATGCTTTTCTGTATCGCCTTCGTGATCCTGTTTACTTTTGGTGGTTTTACCGGATTAATGCTGTCGGTGGCCGCGGCCGATATACAATATCATGACACCTATTTTGTCGTAGCTCACTTTCATTACGTCATGGTCGCTGGTGCAGTGTTTAGTGGGACTGCAGCAGTTTATTATTGGCTGCCCAAGTGGTGTGGACGAATGTATGATGAGACTATGGGTAAGTTGCAGTTCTGGCTTGCATTTATTGCGTTTAATATCACATTTATGCCGCAACATTTCCTTGGATTGGCTGGGATGCCGCGACGATATGCGGATTATGGATTACAGTTTGCCGACTGGAACATGGTTTCTAGCGTCGGCGCATTTTTATATGGTGGAGCACAAATCTTGTTTCTCTATAATGTTGTGCGCACAATCATGTACGGTAAACCTGTCGCAGAAGCGAAGGTCTGGGAGGGTGCGGAAGGTTTGGAGTGGCTTGTCCCAACGCCGGCCCCATATCATACCTTCACTAAGCCTCCAGTCGTAATTAGTAGCGCGGCCGGAGAGGATGAGTGGACCATCTCGGGAGCAACGCCGCATGTTGCGTTCAAAGCGGCTCCGGGGGCAGGTTAAATTGCCATGTCGAAAACTGTGGATAACAAGCCCCTACTAGTTAAGCTAACGTTTCTAGCGGTATTGATGTTTTCATTTGCCATATTCGTGATGCCGCCGTTGTATAATCTCTTTTGCGATATATTAGGTATAGGCGGCAAGACCAATGGGGTTTATAAAGCAGTTGACGTAGAGATTGATAAAAATCGGAGTGTTGAAGTGCAGTTCGTGGCGATGAATAACGCTACCATGCCCTGGGAATTCTATCCGAAGAAGGACAGTGTATGGGTACATCCTGGAGAATCCACAAAGGTTATATTTTATGCTCATAACCGGACCGCCAATGATATGGTGGGTCAGGCAATTCCAAATCTTCTTCCATTCACGGCATCTGACTACTTTCACAAGACAGAGTGCTTTTGCTTCAATAATCAGCCTCTCTCCTCGGGTGAGGAGGCAGATCTTGAATTGGTATTCATCGTTGACCCTGATCTTCCGAAGAGTGTGAATACCCTTACACTCTCCTACACTCTGTTCGACATTACTGAGAATTTAAATGAAAATGTCGCAGTGCTAAATTAAAACCATTTCAGATTCGGTCGACCTTAGGAGTTCAGATGTCAGAAAATAAGTATTACGTCCCGGAGCAAAGCGCGCTACCTATTTTTTGTGCAACGGCAATGGGTTTAATGGCGTTTGGGGCCGCGAGCTGGGTTATCGAGGGTGGCGATGCCAAAATTTTCCTCGTTGGATTGGCTCTGATGACAATCGTTATGTACAAGTGGTGGAGCCTTGTAATTGACGAAAACATGCAGGGCCTTGCAAGTCCGCAGCTTAAGCATTCTTATGTGCTCGGTATGCTCTGGTTTATCTTTTCAGAGGTGATGTTTTTTGCTGCTTTCTTTGGTGCACTGTTTTATGTTCGAGTCTTTGTAAATGCTTGGATCGGTGGCGAGGCCTCGGTAGCGCTTTTTGATAGCACACCGACCGATGCAGCTACGGCAAATAACGACATTTTATGGCCCGGATATGAGCGGCAATGGCCGGTGATGGAGACGCCGGATCAGGCTGTCAACGGGGATCAGGCCATGTTCAAGGGGCCGGACAAGAATATGAGTCTCCCTCTTTGGGAGTATCCAGCCAGCCAGTGGTTTTCAAAGCTCTACACTCTCCTGCCATGGCTTCCATTATGGAATACGGTTATATTACTTTCCTCCAGTGTCACCGTGCACTTTGCGCATACGGCCCTCAAAGAAGGTAACCGAAATGTGTTCCTAAGATACTTAGGGATAACTGTGATGTTGGGATTCTTTTTCCTGTGTTTACAGGTCGCAGAGTATTATGAGGCTTACGTTCATTACGGATTAACCCTTCAGTCCGGTATATATGGTACCACTTTTTTTATGCTTACGGGTTTTCATGGCGCCCACGTAACGCTGGGAACGGGAATGCTACTCATACAGCTTATTAGGGGATTGAAGGGGCATTTCAGCCACGAGGACCAATTTGGTTTTGAAGCAGCGTCGTGGTATTGGCACTTTGTTGACGTTGTGTGGCTAGGCCTATTCATCGTTGTCTATATATTTGGCTGACTATGCATAGGAAATTACTTAACTTGCAAGAACCCAGATTATTCACCAAACTGAGATGGCAATGCCCAATTTGGGCCTGGATACTGATTTAGTGAGCACTTACTAGGCTTAATAGATTAGCAATGTAGCCGAGCATATATTTTAATTTCGACAGCGCCATCATGAAAATTAGTCACTGAGCTACGTTAACTGGTTCATCTAGCTCTTTTTTACCTTTTTGTACCGGCTTTTCGGGAGCCTGTTCGTCGGCTACATTTGTCATGCTAGGATGCATCCCCCTGTCCCAAGGTGCTTGGCTCTTGATCTGACCAGTATATGCGCCGTATACGATTGTAATAAGGAGGGTAGTAGCCAAGCCAATGCGTATTCCCAACGCACGTAGCAGTCTCTTTTTAGGATCCCCGAGATCTTTAACAAGAAAATTGAGTCCGCTAAAAAGACTTGCCAAGACTGCTAAGAAAAGAATAATAATCAGTACTTTCAACATTAACGTGCTAGGGCTCGAAACTATGACACCGCAATTAAAACACAAATGACAAGTAAACCCTATCACGCGAAAAAAAACTTTATTTGGCACCCTAACGGGAAAGTGGTTTTGTTTGTGGCGTTAATATTTCCATGCCTAGTATCCCTTGGGTTTTGGCAACTTTCTCGCGCTGAAGAAAAGCGGCTCATTAAAGAGTTATATAGTCAAAATCAGGTTGCACCTAGAGCTTCAATTGACGATTTAGAAGAAGATAAAAATATGCAGTATCGTAAAATAAAGCTTAGCGGAACCTTGAGTGGAGATAAGCGGATATTTTTAGATAATAAAGTCCGTTTAAGGCGTCCGGGATACGAAGTATTCGAGGAATTAAAACCTGAGGGGCGAAATATTTCAGTCCTTGTAAACAGAGGCTGGGTGCCTGCATCGTTGGATAGGTCCGTGTTGCCGACGTTAGAGGGGATCGAGGGCACGGTTACTCTCAAAGGCTCGTTGTATCGAACGCTAGCCGGCGGTCTGCGACTAGATGATGGAATTGAAGTTCCTGTTAATTGGCCTATTAGAGTTGGTTGGATTACTGCTAAGAGAGCGGAAGTCTTTTATCAAAGACCATTTTATTCTTACCAACTTCGGCTAGATAGGAGTTCTCCTGGAGCCCTTGAGACAGGCTGGCCGATTGTTTCGATCAATCCTGAAAAGCATATTGCATACAGCGTACAATGGTTTTTGATGTCGATAGTGTTAATTCTGATGGGGATGGCAGCAAACTCGAATTTATTTGAATGGTTACTCGGAATTTTTCGGAGCGCGAGACGTGAATGAAGACACTATTGTGACAAAGCAACAGCGCAATATGAAGTACCAAATATGGCTGATGATGGCAATTGTCGTTGTATCACTGTTATTTGGTTTTTTGTTGGTCCCGAAAGATGAGATCCAGAAGCAGCGATTAATTTCTTTGGTTGGAACAACGAATCAAGGTGGTCTAGTCAGCCCTTCTATAAATCTGGATGAATTGCTCAGTTTCGATACTAAGTCGGATAAACCAAAATGGACCATACTCATTGCCGGCGGCACATGTAACTTAAGATGCAAAGAGATTTTGAAGGAGACGAAACATGTTCACATGTTGTTGGGTAAGAACTCCTTAAGAGTTCACAGAGTTTATATACAAGAACGGTCGGTTTTTAATTCTGTTAGTAACTCTAACTTTCGAGATCACAACCCTCATTTGCGCATTGTGTCCGGTAACATTGAGGGCTTGCGTCAAGCAACTGAAATGGCCACTTCAGCGTGGGACTCGGAGGAGACACGTGTCTTTGTGTTAACTCCAGACAATGTAGCAGTTTTGTATTATAGTGAAGAGCATGAGTTGGGAGGCCTTCTGGACGACCTTAAACATTTATTGAAGTACTCCCCCAAAAGATAGTGTAAATATGTTTTAGTTAAAAGGTATGGTATGAATTCTCAAAGTGATGTGAACATTGATCCAGCAGGATGGCGTGATTACTTGGAGTTGTGCAAGCCAAATGTTGTCGCTTTAATGATTCTTACCTCACTGATTGGTATGTTGCTGGCTACAGATCAGATGGTCCCGCTGGATGTTCTATTACTTGGTAATTTGGGAATTGCACTCAGTGCAGGCTCAGCAGCTGCAGTGAATCATATAGTTGATCAGCATGTCGACGAATTGATGGCTAGGACGGCTAATCGGCCTATAGCGCGAGGGCGTGTAACGGTTCGTCAGGCGATTCGCTTTGCAACAGCGACGGGAGTTTCGGGATTATTTATTCTGATAATCTTTATAAACCCATTGACAGCGTGGCTGACATTAGGGTCGCTTGTTGGGTATGCTTTCATATACACGATGTACTTAAAACGCGCAACGCCTCAAAATATTGTGATCGGAGGCATCGCTGGTGCCGCGCCTCCATTATTAGGATGGACAGCAGTGACCGGTGAGATTCACCACGACGCACTTTTACTGGTACTCATAATTTTTGCATGGACGCCGCCGCATTTTTGGGCACTCGCCGTCCACCGTAAAGACGAGTACGCGAAAGCAGATATACCAATGCTTCCTGTCACTCACGGTGAGAAATACACCAAAATACATATTTTGCTGTATACACTAATTTTATTGGTCGTCAGCGTGATGCCCTTTCTGACAGGTATGTTAGGCTGGCTTTACCTTGTAGGTGCACTATCGTTAGGAATAGGCTTCATCTTTTACTCGTTAGTAATGTTGTGTTCAGAGGGCGGAGACTCTGGGATGAAGACATTCAATTATTCGATTGTGTACCTAATCTCGCTGTTCTGTATCATGTTACTCGATCACTACGTTATTACTGTATCCTATCCTTTTCAGTTTATTTAGGAGCACTCTTTGGACAAGCAGCAGCGCGGAATTCGTAACACTATTGTTGTCGTAATTATATTTATGATAGCGGTAGTTTGCGGATTTATTTGGCGCATGGGACAGCCGGTGATCATGTCCAAGGAAGAGCTATTGGTGAACGGTGCAGTATTGTTGAGCACACCCCGTAAGTTTAGTGATTTTGAACTAGTAGATCATAACGGTGATGCCTTTACTTTGAAAAACTTGAATGATAAGTGGAGTATTTTATTCTTCGCATTCACTAGTTGTCCGGATATTTGTCCAACTACTCTCTCAACTCTCTCAAATATGTACAGTAAGTTGGATGTTGAAGAGCAAAAAGACCTTCAGGTTATCATGATCTCCCTAGACGTTGAGCGGGACACTGTTGATAAGCTTGCGGGTTATGTACCTTATTTTCATCATGAATTTGTTGGCGTGACTGGAAACCCTCATTTTGTACGCCGACTTACTGCCGAATTAAATATTGCGTACAACCGCGTAGAATTGGGGACGGATAATTATACGATTGATCATAGCACGCAATTATTATTGACAAACCCTAACGGGCACTACCATGCCTTCTTCAAAGCACCCCATAGTGAAATTGCATTACGGCAAACATGGAGATCGATGAGCGCTTTATTTTAAGGATCTCCCTCGTTGTCAGTTTTACAATTACGTTGCTGATCCGACGAAATATTTCGCCATCTGTTCTTACAAAGGGTCCCGTCGAATAATAAAGTGTGAAATGCTTTAAGCACTCTAAACATACTTGCGAAAAAACTATCCTTTAAACCACTTGATGGCAAAATCGAAAATTACTGGCGTTATTGTGCTGTTGAATCCTCGGTTGATGTCGGAGTTGTTTTAGATTCACTACAGAGGAAGCATAAGCCAAGCAACTCTATAGTTTTTGAATTTAGATTAAAGTTGGAATCTCTACAAGTCTTTTGCACCACCAAATCTACGCTACTACAACTCGCCTCAGCTATATTGCCGCACCCTTCGCAAATTAAAAATAAGTTACTTTGAGGGCTATTTGGAAAAGGACAACCAATAAAGCTGTTTAGTGACGGAATCTTATGTACAAGACCAAGTTTAGTTAAGAATTTTAACGCTCGGTAGACCGTTGGAGGAGCAACCGCTTTGTGTCTGATTTTAGCCAGCTGGTCTTGTATCTGATAAGCACCGATCGGACGATGACTTTGCCAAATCAGTTTAAGAACTTGTTCTTTAGTAGGAGTCAAAGTTACTTTGTTTTTCTGGCATATTTCTCGGGCTAATCGGAGAGCTGCATTTATGCAACGTTCGTGGTTGTGAATTTGATAGGCTGTGCGCGCATTCGACAGCATATTGCTAATACCTAGATGTTATATTATAACATTACATATATCTCTTAAGCATACTTCATCCCGTAAAAATTGCTTTCAGTATGATATAGAGTTGATTTTCCGATTCAATCAGAAATTTATTAAACAAATTTTTTTAGTAATAATATAACATTACATATACTTTTCGCATACTACAAAAACAAATTTTTATACAAAAACACTATAAATGTTATAACCCTTTTAGCAATTTTTTGTCTACGTACTTATTTAGTGACGTTAGTTTATCTCGGACACGGATTTTAGCTTCTTGATTGTAAACGAGAGTAAAGTTTTTAATTTAACCACTTAAGCCTTGTTTGGGGACGTCACAACCATTAAATTTTTGTTGAATTAAAAACTATGAGGTCGAAACTGCGATAGCCAGTAAGCTATTCGGTATACTGTCTTCTGTGAAATGATTAAGAGTTCAAATATGCCCAAAAAGCCTCTCATACTAATTGATGGTTCATCGTACTTATTTCGTGCTTACCATGCCCTACCCTCGCTCACAACAAGCAAAAACAAACCGACAGGTGCAATCAAGGGTGTAATCTCTATGATCAAGAGATTACAAAAAGACAACCCAGAGAGTGTGTTGGTGGTGATATTTGATTCAAGTGGGAAGACCTTTAGAGAAGAAATGTTACCGTCATATAAAGCTAACAGACCGCCGATGCCGGAAGACTTGCGACAGCAAATTGCACCCATTCATTCAATTATAGAGGCGATGGGATTGCCCCTAGTATCCGTTGTAGGTGTCGAAGCAGACGATGTAATCGGCACCTACGCTCGAGAGGCTTCCGATTGTTCTCGCTCTGTACTGATATCTACAGGCGATAAAGATATCACTCAGCTTGTGAATAAACATGTGAGTCTGGTCAATACGATGACAGGACAATTTTTAGACTCAACAGGAGTCGAAGAGAAATTTGGTGTTCCACCGCAAAAGATTACTGACTATCTTGGACTACGTGGCGACAAGTCCGACAATATTCCGGGCGTTGCCGGCATTGGGGAGAAATCTGCTATTTTTTTGATTAAAGAATTAGGAGATTTAGACGCCATCTATTCAAGGATCGACGAGATCCCGACGCTCTCTTTGAGGGGTGCAAAGAACATCGCCAAAAACCTTCAAGATTCAAAAGAAATCGCATATTTATCGCGGTCACTGGCGACCATTAAAACGGATGTAGTACTTCCTGTAGCACTTGCGAATTTAAAAAATATACCTCCAGACAAGTCCAGATTGTTAGAGCTATTTAAAGAAGCCGAATTTAAGAGTTGGGTAGACGAACTTAACTCTGGACAGTTCAATAATATTGGAACTGCTGAGATTTCAAGTGCAAAGTTAATGGCTAAGGGAAATGAAATCTTTGATAAGGCAGAGTATCAGATAGTTATGCTCAAGGAAGATTTACAAAAGTGGATAAAGTGTATTCAAGAAAAAGGGTTGGTCTGTGTCGATACGGAGACAACAAGCCTAGACTACATGCTTGCACGCCTAGTTGGCATTTCCATAGCCGTAAATCCCCGAGAGGCAGCATATATTCCTTTTGGGCATAATTACCTTGGGGCACCGGAGCAGCTTCCAGAAAGCTATGTATTATCTGAGTTAAAAACAATTCTTGAAGACAAGCACATAAAAAAAGTAGGTCAAAATTTAAAATATGATTTAAGCGTTCTTTCCCAGCACGGCATTGATATGCAGGGATTACTATTTGATACAATGCTTCAATCATATGTTTTGGATGCGACGGCACTTCGACATGATCTGGATACGCTTGCTTCTAAGCATCTGAATTATTCAACTACCAAATTTGAGGATATAGCCGGTAAAGGGTCATCCCAATTAACATTTGACCAAATTCCTTTAGAAAAGGCCGGTCCGTATGCAGCTGAAGATGCGGATATATCCTTACGTTTATTTGTTGCTTTAGACCGTCAAATTAGAGCAGAGGATTCACTTCTTAAGTTATATGCTGATATTGAGATGCCTCTAGTCAGCGTTTTGTCTCGTATGGAACGCAGGGGCGCTCTAATCGATGGCAACCTTTTGTTGGATCAAAGTAAGGAACTGTCTGTAAGACTTGATGAACTACAGAGACATGCGTGGGATGAGGCAGGCCAGAATTTTAACTTGGCCTCTCCCAAACAAATTGGCCACATTTTATATGAATGCATGGGACTGCCGATATTAAAAAAAACCGCTAAAGGCTCTCCATCCACTCGAGAGGATGTACTACAAGAACTCGCATTGTCATATTCTTTGCCCAAAATCCTCCTTGAACATCGAGGGATTGCTAAACTTAAGTCTACATATACAGATAAGTTGCCTTCAATGATAAATATGCAAACAGGGCGCATTCATACATCTTATCACCAAGCCGGCACTGCAACTGGCCGCCTCTCATCTTCAAACCCAAATTTACAGAATATCCCGATAAAAACCGCCCAAGGCCGAAGGGTCAGGGAGGCATTTATAGCCGCACCTGGATGTAGAATCATCGCTGCAGATTACTCTCAGATTGAACTACGCATAATGGCACACCTCTCGCGCGACCCTAACTTGGTCGGTGCGTTTGTTAAAGGGGAGGATGTACATCGAAGGACTGCCGCTGAAATTTTTTCAGTACAACCCTCTGAGATCACAGAAGCCCAACGGCGGAGCGCAAAAGCGATCAACTTTGGTCTCATATACGGCATGTCTGCTTTTGGGTTGTCAAAACAGCTAAACATTAGCAGAAAAGGTGCGCAGGGTTATATTGATAGGTATTTCGATCGCTATCCGGGGGTCTTAAGTTACATGAATGAAACACGGAAAAGTGCCGCTGATTACGGGTATGTGGAAACTTTGTTTGGCAGACGGTTATATTTACCCGAAATCAACTCTCCCAACTCGCTTCGCAGGCAAGGAGCTGAGCGCACCGCCATAAATGCACCGATGCAGGGTACTGCCGCAGACATAATCAAGCGTGCCATGCTGGCGATGGATGCCTGGCTACAACAAAGTGACTTTTTAAGTTATATGACAATGCAAGTGCATGATGAATTAGTGTTAGAAGCTCCGAAAGGTGAAGTTGAAATTGTAGTTGAAGTGTTGAAAGAAAAAATGCAAGATGCTGCAGAACTATTGGTTCCTCTAGTAGTAGACGTTGGTGTTGGTTTCAACTGGAACGAGGCACACTAACGTTTTGCGAAGTGGTTTGCACTTGGGGTGTAACTAAGGAAAATAATTTACAAAAGATCTGAACTTATTGAAAAAAACCTGTCTAAACTTAGGCATGTGTTGTTTTTTTTACTCTCCCCCAACGGCACACGTGCGTATTTGGGCTTGTGAAATATATATAGCAACCTCGACTAATGCTATTAGTCGAGGTTTTTTTTTGGAACTACGGATATTGCAGGGTAAATTGCTATAAATTTTGTGTGGGCAGGGAGAAGTTTGATGTAAACCAGTGGTCGAGAGTTTCCTTCAAATCGATTACCCCGACCTTTTTTGGAGAAGAGAATATCTGAAAAGTTAGAAGTTCTTCTGTAGGGTCAAGGTGCTTAAACTCTCGATCTACGTTGAGGAGCATATTATTCGCTTTTCCTTTGCTCACTTTATCAGACTTGGTAAGCAATGCATGAACAGGCACACCAGCATGAATAGCCCACGTAAGAATTTGTAAGTCGAATTTTTGTAGTGGATGCCGAATATCCATCAGTAAGACAAGACCTGCTAAGCTTTGTCGTAGTTGAAGATATTCACTTACCTTTAATCCCCAGTTTTCTTTAATATGTCGAGGTACTTTTGCATACCCATATCCAGGAAGATCGACTAAGCGCATCTCAGGGTCAAGCTGGAAAAAATTTATAAGTTGCGTGCGACCTGGCGTTTTACTGGTTCGCGCCAAACCTTTGATACCAGTAAGGGTATTGATTGCACTCGATTTGCCCGCATTAGAGCGACCAGCGAAAGCAACTTCACACCCCAAATCATTGGGACAACCAACGATTGAGGGCGCACTCACTAAAAATTTGGCACTGTGGTACCTAACGAGTGTCTTTGACATAAAAAGGTTCATTTAAGCAAAAAGAAAATTTAGTATATAATAAGTCACTGCAAGATTAACGCGCATTTGGGGACATTGTTCATTGAGTTCAATGTTCGGTAGGTAAAATTAATTTTTAGAGAAAAATATAACGATTATGAAGTATATGTGGATTTTGGTAGCAACGTTCTTTTTTTTCAACATGCCAGTGATGGCAAAGGGAGATGCCGCCGCAGGCGCTTCAAAGATCGCAGTTTGTGCGGGTTGCCATGGAATGGACGGAAATAGCTTGGTGCCGACTTTTCCGAGGCTTTCTGGTTTAGGAGAAAAATATTTATATATGCAACTCCAACATGTTCAGAAGGGAGAGAGAGTAATATTGTCTATGACTGGTATTCTCGATGCCTCGTCGGATCAAGATTTATGGGATATGGCGGCCTACTTCAATGAGAAAGAACGTCAACTCTCAGGGGCTAAAGATATTACATTCACCGGAGTGGAAGACCCTGAATATGCTCTTGCTCTTGGTGAGCGGATATATCGTGGCGGTAACTTACGAAGTGGGGTGCCGGCCTGCACAGGGTGTCACTCCCCCAGTGGTTCTGGAAATGGCCCTGCCGGCTATCCCGCTTTGGGCGGTCAGCACGCTGACTATATAGAGCAACAATTACTTGCTTATCGTAACGGAGAGCGAGATAGTGGAAACAACGCCAGGATAATGCAGGGGGTGGCAGAGTATCTAAGTGATGGTGAGATCAAGGCTGTCGCGAACTATATTGCAGGTTTAAATTGAGATGCAATCGTCAAGTGGTGAGGGAATAATGATATGGGGATCTTGAAGAGGCTCGCATTTCAAATGTTTTTTTTTCAAGTAATTGCTTGCGCGGCACAAGAAGAGATATATCAAGCAGGAGAACACTATGAAATACTGCCTCAGGTTGTGAGGACAGCTAATCCTGAAAAGATTGAGGTGAACGAAATTTTTTCTTACATTTGTGGGCACTGTTATAATTTTCAGAATCTAGTACATGATTGGAGTTTGTCGCTCCCCGATGATGTAGATTTTCAGAGGACGCATGTAATTTGGAACGCTGATATGGAGGCCTTTGCGAAGGCTTATTATAGTGCAATTTCTTTGGGAGTACTCGACAAAGTGCATATGGAGATCTTCGAGGTACATCACTTAAAAAGGCAGCGGCTTCGTGATGAAAGCGATTTTAGAGATATATTTGTTAAGAATGGAGTCGACGCGGAAAAATTTACCCGAATGTTTAATTCTTTTGGTATTGGAAGCATGATTAATCAGGGCAAAGCGCGGGTTCGAGCGTTTCTCACAAAGGGTACCCCAGAAATTGTTGTGGATGGAAAGTATCGAGTTACGTCTCGATTAAGCGGTAGCCTGAAAGAGATGCTCGATGTGACAAGATTTTTAGTCGAAAAGGAGCGTCGAGCAAGGCAAGCTGGCTAACAGATTAAGATAAAAGATGCTTCAAGTTTTCGCTTTTAGATTACTAAAACTCTCTTTAAATTCGCCCAACTATCTCAATGTGTAAATCAATAAATTTTACTTCGGTAGAGGAATATGAAGCCTACAGAAAAACCGCATAACCCTAACTTCTCGTCTGGTCCATGTGCTAAACGACCAGGATATGATGTGGCAAAGTTAAAACTCGATACGTTAGGTCGCTCACATCGGTCGAGCGTTGGCAAGGAGGCGCTGCGCCAAGCATGCACTCGAACCGCAGAAATTTTACGCTTACCCAAAGATTACAGAGTAGGAGTGGTCCCCGCATCGGACACCGGTGCCGTAGAATTAATCATGTGGTCGGTACTGGGTGAACGACCAGTAGACGTGTTTGCCTGGGAATCGTTTGGGAAGGATTGGGTTACCGATATCACTAAGCAACTCCAACTGAGCTCTGTTGAAAGTCATCTTGCCGATTACGGCCACTTACCTGATATGAGCCAGTGCAATCCGGCAAACGATACTGTGTTCACATGGAACGGTACTACCTCTGGAGTTCGAGTGCCTGATGCCGACTGGATTTCTGATGACCGCACCGGTTTGACCATTTGCGATGCTACTTCTGCAGTTTTTGCAATGCAATTACCCTGGTATAAGTTAGATGCGGTTACCTATAGTTGGCAGAAAGTGCTTGGAGGTGAGGGTGCTCATGGTATGTTGATTTTGAGTCCTCGAGCGGTACAGAGACTTGAAAGTTATACACCACCTTGGCCGCTCCCTAAAATTTTCCGCCTTACAAAAGGCGGTGCTCTTAATGAGAGAATCTTCCAAGGAGCTACGATTAATACTCCCTCAATGTTGTGTGTTGCCGACTATTTAGATGCCCTCGATTGGGTGGAGAGTTTGGGTGGGGTTCAGGCTACTATTAAAAGGTCGGAAGAGAACCTCCATGTTATAGAGAGCTTTGTTAATCAGCGGCCTTGGATAAACTTTCTAGCGCAAGAGTTAGATCAAAGATCTAACACTAGTGTTTGCCTAACTTTAGATATGGAACCACAGAAGGTGATTGAAATAACGAAACTGCTCGCTGATGAGGAGGTGGCTTACGATATTGGGGCATATCGAGATGCACCTGCGGGTCTCCGTATATGGTGCGGAGCAACTGTTGTACAAAGTGACTTAGAGGCGCTAATGCCCTGGATCGAGTGGGCCTTTAACACTGTTAATAAATAGAGAGAAAAAATCGTTATGTATAAAATCCGCACTTACAATACTCTTTCTGAGAAAGGTTTGAAGTCATTTCCATCAACTTATAGCGTGTCGCCTGAATGCGATGAGCCACTAGGATTCATATTACGGAGTCATAAATTGCACGCAGAGGAAGTGCCCGAGAGTTTGATTGCCGTCGCACGCGCTGGAGCGGGGGTAAATAATATTCCAGTTTCGGATTATACCTCAAGAGGTATTGTGGTATTTAATACCCCGGGCGCGAATGCTAATGCTGTGAAGGAGTTAGTAGTCGCCTCATTGATATTATCATCACGAGATATATTTGGCGGAATGCAATACGTTCAACAGTTGTCAGAAATGGACGATGCCGCTGCAATGGGTCGGATACTCGAAAAAGAAAAAACGCGTTTCGCGGGTAGAGAGATTACAGGGAAGATATTGGGAGTCATAGGCCTTGGAGCTATTGGCTCCATGATTGCCAATTTAGCCGCGGACCTCGGCATGAAAGTAATTGGATATGATCCTGCTATATCCATAGAGGCGGCATGGCAATTATCTAGCCGAGTCGAGCGTATGGAGACCATAGAGCTATTATTGAAGCGTGCTGATTTTGTTACACTTCACGTCCCCGCGATCGCTACGACAAAAAATCTTGTTGATTTGAATAAGCTCTCGTTAATGAAATCTTCAGCCAAACTTCTTAACTTTGCTCGGGAAGAGATTGTCTGCACTCCGGACCTGATATCGGCTTTAGATAATGGAGAGTTAGGTGGTTATATCAGCGATTTTCCTACCCCAGGTCTCGTTGGACGCGATGACGTTTTATTGATGCCTCATATCGGAGCCAGCACCGCTGAAGCTGAGGAAAATTGCGCAGTGATGGCCGCAACACAGTTGATGGATTTTATAGAAAATGGGAATATTGTAAATTCGGTCAATTTTCCACATACGGCACTTTCTCGAGGATCTGGAAGTCGATTTACGTTTTGTAATAACAATGTGCCAAAAGTCTTGGGTAATGTTTTATCTGTTTTTGCTGATGCAAATCTAAATGTGGTAGACATGGTAAATCAAAGTCGTAATGAGATTGCATACAACATAGTAGACGTGGAAGGTGACATCGGGACGAACATGACGGAGCTTGTGGGTCATGTTGAAGGCGTGATCAGCGTCAGGAGTCTTGGTAAACAGCCAAAGAAAGCTGGCTAAGTACTGAAATTTTTTGAGCGCACAGATTTTCGGTATTCGCCAGGAGAACTCCCGGACCACGTCTTAAAGCGTGACGAAAACCAGCTTTGGTTGCTATATCCACTGAAACTTGCCACCTCTAAAATCGATAAGTCGGTGTTCTGAAGTAGTTCGCAGGCAAAGTTCATGCGTACTTCGTTAAGGTAATCACTGGGACTTTGCCCGGTGGCAGATTTAAATCGTCGGTTGAGCGTTCTTCTGTTCATACCTATGCTAGCGCACAGATCTTTAGTTGGCGAGTGTTTACTCATATTGTCTTGAAGCCAGATTTTTGCCTGTATTATAGCCTCGTCGGTTAACGAAGATTCTTCCTCGTCACTATAGCCGATCGCGTGAGATAGATTTCTTATTTCGTGAAAGAAGTGCCGTTGTGCCTGTCTTGCGATTACACGTCCAAAGACTCTTTCGACGTGATATACGATTATTTCAGCCATAGCATTAATACTTGCCGCGCAGTATATGTTTCCGGTTTTGGTCGTAAAGTGTTGCCTTTGTAGCAACACATTCGGATAACTTTTTTTGAGCTGATCAAAATAATGCCAGTGCGTCGTTACTGGTTTATTATCTAATAAACCGGATTCCGCTAAGAAATAGACGCCGGTTCCTACCGCAGTAAAAACAGTGTTTAGCATATGTTGCCTGGATATCCAGTCTAATAATTTTTTCGAGCGATTAATGATAGGTCGAGGATTCCTCCAGATTGCAGGTAGGTGTATAAGATCACTCCGAAAAGTTTCATGCAGGCAGTGTGTTGGTTGTATCTCAAAACCGGAGGACGTAGTTACGGATAAGTCATCGGTAGATACCCTTCGAACTACAAGATCGCGCGTCGGGTTTGCAGTGGCCATGGCCATCGATTGGGCAAATTTGAATATCTCTGCAGCAAGTGTACTGCTAGATACTAGCATTTTATCGCAAAGCACTAGAGTTATATTAAAGCTCATAATGGCTAAAAAATAGCATAAAATGGCTCTATTGCAACAGATTTGTTATCAAACAAAAGATATACTTTAAATAATATGGTCTCTGGGAGTTGTTATCATGGGTAGTGCTCTGCCTGTTATCGTTGGTTTTGGTGGTTACAATGCCGCCGGAAGAAGTTCCTCGTTCCAGTCATATCGCCGAATGGTATTTGATTCCCTCTCGGTTAAGGAGCAGCAGCAGACCATTGTCGGCCTGGCGTGTCTGATGGGTGTGGTTTGCAAAGAGAAGCATGCCTATGTAACTCCTACCGGACATGAACTTTCTGCTTGCGAAGTCGATAACCAATTTCGGACAGTTATACTAGCGGGGACTTTGGTGCGTAAAACTACTTTGTTTGATCCTGCCGCAATCCGAGGGAACCGAAGAATTAGCTTTGCCGAGACAAAGGATGGACGTCAGATCTTTACCATATTGAGGCGTGATATGCCTCGGAATCCCCCATCTGAATGGCAGATCGAAGACGTCATTGGCGGGCGGGTAAGAATAACGACAAATAACCTCCAAGATTTCTTGGTGGAATGTGACTACGAGCTAGTATCAAAAGCGTCTGGGCAACTGCCGGAGGGTTTTGAGCTTTCTCGTCATTACAACTCCCGATTTCACCCAAGGGGTCTACAAATGGCTCTGCTTGGATGCAGTGACGCTCTTCATTCAACGGGCCTAGACTGGCAGAGAATTGTGAGCAGCGTCTGCCCAGATCAAATTGGAGTTTATTCTTCCAGTGCGCTGAGCCAAATAACGGAGGACGGTTTCGGTGGATTGATGCAGAATCGGCTTCGTGGCAAGCGGACTACAACTAAACAGGTTGCCCTGGGCCTTAACACTATGCCGGCCGATTTTATTAACGCATATATTCTTGGAAGTGTTGGACATACCGAGGCTGTAACAGGGGCATGCGCAACCTTCCTTTATGTGCTTCAGGCGGCTTTGAGAGATATTCGGAGCGGCCGACGTCGTGTAGCAATTGTAGGAAACGCAGAGGCAGGTATTTCTCCGGAAATTTCAGAGGGTTTTGCCAACATGGGAGCTTTGGCGGATGATGAAACTCTGTGTAAGATCGATGGGTCGAGTACCCCAGATTACCGGCGTGCGAGCCGTCCTTTTGCGGAAAATTGCGGTTTTGTTCTCGCCGAGTCGACTCAATATGTCGTCTTGATGGATGATTCGCTGGCTATTGAATTGGGCGCGGATATTTATGGCGCCGTCACCAATGTCTTTATTAACGCAGATGGTGTGAAAAAATCAATTTCTGCACCTGGAATTGGGAATTATTTATCTTTTTCACAAGCGGTCGCTGCTGCAATTGCTGTAGTTGGTGAGGACACCGTCAAACACAAAAGTTTTGTTCAAGCTCATGGATCCAGTACTCCAGCGAATCGGGTTACTGAGTCAGATTTGATACAGCGTGTGGCAGAGGTTTTTGATATCCATGACTGGCCAGTTTCCGCAGCGAAGGCTTATGTAGGACACTCTCTGTCCGCAGCGAGCGGCGATCAGCTCGTTTCCGCGCTTGGTACATTCAAGTACGACATAGTGCCCGGCATAAAGACCATCCAAAATATTGCGCCCGATGTGGCTCAAGAACGGGCGATATTTCCGATAGACGATATGGATGTTAGCGGCCGTCAGATGGATGTTGCCTTCATAAATGCGAAGGGTTTTGGCGGTAATAACGCAACAGCCACCGTTTTGTCGCCCCAAGTTGTGAATAAAATGCTACAACGTCGTCATTCGAAAGTTTTTGATGCTTACTTATCTCGACGTGATCATGTTACAAGTGCGGCAACTGAGTATGCTAAACGAGCGGATGCCGGTCAATTAGGTGTGATTTATCGATATGGCGAACCTCTTCTCGACGAAGAGGATATCTCGATTGATAGGAATGGAATAACCATATCGGGGTTCCACCAACCAGTTTCTTTCGAATCGGAAAACCCATGGACGGATATGACAGATTGAGGAAGATCGTGAGGTTTTAGCCTCAATATGCCGCGCCCGATGGGTCAAAAATATTGGTCAATTGGGTTTCTAGACTTCCTTTGAAAAAATAGGTGAAGTTCATCTTGTTAATACTGAATAAATTTCACGCTTCGAAAGATTTCTTGTTACCTTTACAATAACCAAAATTTACAAGAAAACAGTTTTCGATGCATAAATTTTATTTACTTTTCGTTCTGTTAACCATAAATCTAAAAGTTAATGCGTTTCCGATGAGCGAAAATGCGGTGACTCAATTCAAACCTGAGTCGGTAGGCATGTCGAGTATTGAACTGGAAAAACTAGATCATGTAATTGTAAAACGCGTCGAAAATGGAGATCTTCCCGGTGCTGTGGTTGCGATTAGCCGCAAAGGGCAGCGTGTCTTCGTTTCCTCACGAGGCTTGATGGACCCACAAAATGAGATTCCAATGAGACCGGATGCGATGTTTGTTATGCAATCCTCCTCAAAGCCAGTGCTAGGGGTTGCAGCAATGATTGCAATGGAAAGAGGTCTTTTCGATGTTCAGGATGAGATTTACAAATACATACCGAGGTTTAAAGATATTCAAGTCGCAGTGCTCAAAGGGAGTAACGATAGCCCAAATTATGTTTGGGCCACTCAAAACAACAAACCTAACTATTTTTGGCGGGTCTTTGGGATGGTAATGGGATGGTTTTCAGACGAGATGCCATACATGTATGTCCCTGAGAGTAGTACCGTCCCTGCTGAACGTCCGGTGACTATTCACGATCTGCTAACACATACTGCAGGTGTTGGAGCGATGGGCCTCGGACAAGCAGTCTCAGAGTGGGGTGAACTTCAGTGGGACAAAACTGGGTGGGTTGAAAGTGGCCATACGCTCCAATCTTACATTGATATGGTGGCTTCTGGCCCATTAGATTTTCAACCGGGATCGCGTTGGGGGTATAGTATTGGACTAGATGTCGTAGCGAGAATTATTGAAATCACCTCAGGCCAACCGTACAACGAATTTGTGCATGAGCATATTTTTGAGCCTCTGGATATGAGGGATACTTATTGGTACAACTCAATTCCGCCGGAAAAACGATCTCGCGTTGTAGCATTGCCTGATCCAGACAATCCAGACGCAAATCTATTAGAGAAAGCACAGCAGTCGCAGTATTATTCTGCGTCCATAGGATTAGTGAGCACTGCGAATGATTTTCTAAACTTTGAGCAAATGCGAGCTAGTAGAGGTTTTTTTAAAGGACGACGTGTTCTAGCGGAGAGTTCTGTAGATTTAATGGCGACAGATCATGAGGGAGATCTCTACACAGCTATGGGCAAAACCAAAGTACGTGCTGGTGCGGAGGGTATGGGGTACACCGTTTGGGTGATTCTTCAGCCTGATTTGGCGTTTTTACCCCTAAGCGAGGGCTCCTCAGGTTGGGGCGGAGCCTTTGGTACTTTGAGTTGGTCTGAGCCGGACAGGGATCTCGCAGTTGTAATAATGTCTCATGGGAGTGCGGAAGGATTTAGCAAGGAAATTGCTGAGATTATAAATACAGCGATTGTTAGTAGGTAAAATTTTTACTCTTTTGTTGATTACTTTGTGCCCTTTAGCATTTTTATTGAACGTTTGTGAAAGCTTTAATTTTAATAGGTGATGAATGAATAAGGCCATGATCCCTGTGGTTTTGTTGTTCATAAGCGTGAAGGCATTGGCTTTTCCGATCGATCTAGACAATCTAGTGTTAATTAAACCAGAAACTGTTGGTATGTCTAGTTATGAGCTTCTAAAGCTCGATGAAGTGGTGAAAAAATACATTTCCGCTGACACGATTCAGGGTGCGGTCTTAGCAGTGAGCAGATATGGGAAACCTGTGCATTTTCAGGCATATGGGGTTGCAGATGACAGCAAAGGCTCACCAATGAGGAGAAATAGCATGTTTCAAATGATGTCATCGACGAAACCCGTGCTCGGGGTAGGAGCGATGATCGCCGTCGAGCGTGGCCTCTTCAGTCCTCAAGATGAGGTTCAAAAGTATATACCAGGCTTCAAAGACATTGAGGTGGCAGTACTTAAGAGACGAGATTTTAGCCCCAAATTCGTTTGGACTGAGCCAGGAAAAGAAATAGGTTTTTTTACCCGAATGGCGGGCGAGCTTATAGGCCGTTTCACAGGCTCCTATATGATGCATATACCGGAACATAGGGCTGTTTCTGCAGATCGACCAGTAACGATTCATGATCTCCTCACGCACACAGCGGGCGTTGGTACTTATGGGCTGGGTACCGCTGTTTCAGGGTTGGGCGCGGTGATGGGGAATAAAACTGAATTTGTAAATAGCGATCATACCCTTGAGACATTTGTTGATTTCGTAGCCGAAGCCCTCCTCGATTTCCAGCCGGGAATGCGTTGGATGTATAGCGGTACAATCGGACTTGATGTAGTTGCAAGGATTATAGAAATCACCTCCGGTCAACCCTTTAATGTGTTTGTCCAAGAAAATATTTTTAATCCTCTTGATATGCGCCATACACATTGGTGGCAAGATTCTCCTTTAGAAAAACAATCTCGGTTAGTAGTGAGACCAGATAGCGGAGTGAAAGACAAAGGGAAAAAGATTGATGCAGCGACAACGGAAAAAGCGAGAGAAAGTCGTTATTATTCTGGATCCGTTGGGCTGGTCAGCACCGCAAGGGATTACTTACACTTTGAGCAGATGCTGGTTAACGGGGGACAACTTCTCGGAAACCGTGTCTTGAAAGAAAGTTCTGTGGAATTAATGTCCACAAATCAAATTGGGGATCTTTTTGGGAGAAACGGTAAAGGGAAGCCCGGTGGTGAAGGTTTTGGTTACACAGTTTCCGTTACGCTTGATCCTAATGCCGCAATGATGCCGAGGAGCAAAGGAGCGTTTGGCTGGGCCGGTGCCTTTGGTACGATTTCATGGACCGAACCCAAGACCCAGATGGCAGTGGTGCTTATGGTACAGCAACCCACTAAGAATTTTCCCTACGAAATTGCCAAAGTCTTGAGCGACGCTATCATAGACTGAATTGCCGATAGTTTGACTAGGGGTTATACACTCGATATTCGGGGCTCTTTAATGCCGACCTCGGGAACCGACCCATCACCTCAGCTAATGATGCACTGGATCTTGGATATTGTCCTTTGTCGTCTGTATCTTTAATCCATCGTTTTAATTGGATCCTCATTTCCTCCAGAGCTTGACGATGTTTTGGATTGTCAGCAAGATTGACTACCTCGTCTGGATCATTTTTTAAGTCATATAGTTCTTCGGCACGCCGAGGGCCATAGGGAGCCGCCTGAGCGGGCGTTAATTTTCCAGTGGTTGCGAGATCACGGATCTTTAAAAAATATCCAAACTTATCCGGGAATTCCGCTGCAAAGACTTCTCTATACCCCCAGTTAAAGAGAGGTCGATCTATCTTAAAGTTTCGGATGTAATGATAACGATCGCCCATGACGGATCGCACCCTGTCGATAACGTTTGACATTCGATCTGCAGACGAAAACACGTAATCGCGCTCGTAATCGCTGGCGAAAACATCTTTAGAGTCCATAAATGAGGGGATTTCTAGTCCAGCTAGGCTCAATGCTGTTGCTGATATGTCGAAAAGGTTTACCAAATCTTTGCGTCGGGTACCCGGAATAATTTTACCTGTTGCACCTGGTCCTGAGATAATAAGGGGAACATGGAGACCCTCCTCGTAACAGAATTCCTTACTCCTAGGCAGATTAGAGCCATGATCGGAAAATAGGAAAATTATTGTGTCCTCCCAGCGACCGTCCTCTTTTAGGCTTTGAATCAAAGAACCCAGTTCGTGATCTGTTTGGAGAATACTGTTGTAGTGCCCTGCGATTTTTTCTCGGACCTCCGGTATATCAGGGTACTGTTTAGGTACCCGCACGTCTCTCGATTTCACAGGGGTGTATCCCAGCCACTTAAGTCTCGGAGCGAGCATACTTCCGTCTCCTTTCCCACCGGAGATCGAAGTCTGACCAAAGAAAGACATGCCTACAGGTATCTCACTCCAGTGACCGCTGCCGCGATCTAAACGGAAGTTTCCTTTGTTTTCAGACTTTTTAGATTGACTTTTAGCTGCCTGTGTTTTTTGTGGAGGGTAAGTTTTTTCACTCGTTATCATAGAATTTTTGGGGAGAGAATATAGTTCAGACCGGTTATACGAAAAGTTAAAGTCGTCTTTCCCGTCATTATAGGTTTCATAGCCGGCTTCTAGAAATAGCGTTGGAACAGTTTTTACATCGGCCAGAAGATATATCTGATTCTCAGGGACCCTGCTAGACCGGTGATCATGAGCACCAATTCTAATAGGATAGCTACCGGTCGCTATGGCAGACCGACTCGTACTACAAACGGGCGCAGGGGCATATGCGCGTTCAAAAACCGCGCCTGTATCAGCAAGATTATCGATATTGGGAGTCTCCACGAGCATGTCTCCGTATGTTCCATACCAAGGGTGCTGATCATCGACCCAAACCCAAAGGATATTGGTTTTTTTTGCAATTAAGCCGCTTGCAGCGGCAGGAAAGAAAGCGCTTAATAGTGCTACTGCTGTTACTTGCGCTAAAGTATTTTTAAAACTAAAACCAACCATAATTTTCATATTCATGACTTAGATGAAATCTGTATAAGCAACTTTCCTTGCTCGCCCAAAAAAATCATCCCAGTCCTCTTCCGATAGCATCTCCGGCTCTCCGATCGATCGAGCTAATATGTAATGTTTACAGATTTGCTCAAGGCGTTCTGCATGGTCAATAGCGATCTCAAAGTTGTGACCTCTACAAATCATACCATGGTTTCCAAGAAGGCATGCTGCGCGTTCGGTAAGGGCTTTCGCAGCACTCACACCAAGTTCCTCAGTTCCGAAGGTTGCGTAAGGTACACATGGCACATCTGAACCACCGAACAGGCCAACCATGTAGTGAAATCCGGGCAGTGGAAGGTTGTGAACAGCGAGGGCCACACAGTGGTCTGAGTGGGTGTGGATGACAGTATCTGCTTTTTCCTGATATCGGTAAATTGCACTATGCATCCGCCACTCAGAAGATGGTTTTATCTCACCCTCGAAGCTACCGTCCTCTTTCACGAATACAACCCTATCAGCATTGAGGTTCTTTGCAGAGGCTCCAGAACAGGATATAAGCATGCCACCATCAACGCGACAGCTCACATTCCCGCTTGACTGTCTCATTAGATCGCGTTCTGCGACCTCACGGTAAGCGTCCACCAGAGATTGTCGTTCGGCTTGCAGTGTTTGTGGCATTTTCTTACTCCTTATGTCAATTTACATTTTGTCTTGTATACCGGTTTTCCAATAAAAGTAGGATATTGCGCGTCGAGGATGACCACTTTCGTTGCCGCAAGACCAGTGTATTGTTAGGGCGCTGTGAATGACCGCATCACCGGGTTTAAGTTCAGCGGCGACTGCATCTTTTGACTGCGTATCTATGCCGGAGATAAAAGTGTTGATGGGATACTTGTTTTTGTGTGAGCCCCGCAAGTAATACAAGCATCCGTTCTCTATTTGCGCCTGATCGAGGGCAAACCAGATCGTGGCTCCTGCGTCAGGTTCCCGATAACTCCCAATGACGTCGACGTGGGGGCTAATGCCGTGAGAGGACCCGTCCGGTCGGTCAAACCAAGCTGCAGAGGCTCCCTCTATCTCCCCGTTGAGGAGATATTTCATGAGCGACACGTGGGTCCCGCGCTCTAGCTGATGATTAAACCATGGGTCGCGTTTATCCAGACTCTTGATTATGTTTTTATAGGCCGAGTCGTCGTTATTATTATCGAGCAGTTCGTCTGCCGCGGAGAGGGCACGGTCACGCAACTCCGAAAGCGCTTGTACATCGAGGAGATTTCTTAAAATTACAAACCCGTCTCTATCGTAATTCTTCTTTACTGACGCAAAGTTTAGGTTGTTAATGCTGGACATTTGTCTCATTGAAACCAGATTGGCGGTCACCTTCCAAAATTTTACTAGCGCTCTCGACATCTACTTGCGAAGCTTCTGCGCTTAATTCTGGTCGGTAGTAGGTTCTCTGAATCTGCCCATCATGCGGCTTAGAGGACATCTTTTTTTCGCTGATTGACAGAGATCCTTCTATGGAGGTTTCATAATGGATGACGGTTTGCAGAAGGGTCATTAGTAACTGAAGTCGGTTATATGTGAGGACGCGGAATCCAGAGGGATCGAAGGTCTCACGAAAGGCTGAGTGCAAGGAAATGACGTCCTTCGTGGAAAGGTATGATTCTACCAGCCCCATCACAGCCTTACGCGATCTTAGTTTCGTCTGAGAGGTCAATAAGGGACTCGAGGCCGTTCCGGTGAGGCGGCTGCTAGATTTGAGCGCTATGAGGCTCAGCCGCCGATTACACTCAGGCAGCCTGATGGGTACAGACCCAGCATGCATAAATAGATCCATATCGGTCTTAGTAGTTCCCATGAGTCCTTCGGGCACAAGCTTAAACATCATCTTCCCGTATTTTGTCTCGACGGCCTCGGTGAGCTTGCCGAGTGATTGCAGTTCAGTTCCATGTACTGCTTCAAAAGAGCGGTCGCGCACAAGAGCTATGAAATCGAGGCTGGGTTCGGAGACAATTGCCTTTATCGAACCTGTGTCTACAGTCTCATCATCAAGAAAAAACATCCCCCTTCCCGCTGTGGCAGTGTGTACCTGCATGATTGCGTTCTTGATTTCTTGAGTATCACTTTCATAATCCGGCACACGGTTGGACCAAACCCGCGCCAGAAGAGGTGTGTAGGTGTTGGATTCAGGGTCACTTGCTAGGATCTCACACACCTTGAATGCAGATTCTGAGTCGACTAGAGATTTAGGTAGATATTCAATCTTACAGGCATATTTTTTGTGCAACTCATAAGTGTGGACAATAAGTCGAGTGTTTAGATTAACGTTTTTAGCCCCGATTTTTAGTAAACCAAAACCGAGATTTTCGGTTAACATAAGATCATCAAGATTCCTTGATAGTCTTTTATGGGTTGCATGGAGGCGTATCTTCTCGTTCAAACCCCTCGCAACACTTGTCAAGTTTACAGACTTTGTAAGGCGTATTCCCGTCAGCATATTACAAACAAACTTGTAGCTTACTCTGCCTAAGTTAGCACCAGGCACCTGGGAGCAAAGTATCCTGGCAAATTCATCGATCTGGAGCCGGCGGTCATCCGATTGGATATCGGGGAAATTAGGTTGCATCAGATTTCACTCATTTATTGCTGATGGTTCCTTTAAATTTTGCACAGTTTTAGAAATTTAAGTTTTTGAGTCTCTGTCATTTTGTTGAATATGGGCACACCCAGTTCTGTGCATGGGAGCTCCGAAAATTCCGGTGAAGGGCTTTGCAGGCTTGCGGCAATATTATGCAGTCCCGTCGTCTTTGACTCTGGATCGTCGCCACTAAGTGCAGCTATTATCGATTTTGGCCAAACACTATTCATGATATCAACGACGGCAATTGGGGAGCCAATATGCTCTTCAATTTGTCGTTTTAATGTTGTCTCCTCTGAGCTACGTTGTTTCTGACCGGAGGAACCGTATTTGCTGCGCGACTGGTTACATATGAACGCCCATGATGCTTTCACATGGAAACCTGGGAGTGAAAGACAGTGCTCAGGTACCCCCGCGCCACCTGATACTAAACCATTATCTACCATAAAATAATAACCTGAGACGGGCCAAGCTTCAGAAACCAGTCGCGGATGAGGATCAAGATAAAGTTCGGTGAAACCCCACCGCAGGTCTGAGGGAAGATCAACTTCCTGAAGCATTTTTGCACCACAAATGCCGCAAGCTTCACACCAAGCTCTAGAACCAAATTCACCCACTTCTTGAGTCAAATTAGAATCGAACTCGCTCAAAATATACTCCCCCTATGCTTCAATTTGTATCATCTTTTCTTTTTACTCTGCCTCGAAAGATTTCTTTAAGCAAACTATTAATGATATAAATTCACCCATTTTAGATATGTTAACTACGTAACTTCTCTATTTACAATACAGCTATGAGCTTTTATCTAGAGCGCCCAATCAATTTCGACACCATCTACAAAATAGGAGTCCGCTTTTTTCGAGCCAACGGCCGGCCAAGCGGGAGGAATGTTATCTCGGTCCCAGAGTCTGTAAAGATCTGTCATTCTTGTCACAACATCGGGTAGTGCGGTGGCAAGGTTATCGATTTCGCCGATGTCGTCAGATAGGTTGTATAGCCAATATCGCTCACCTGCATAGACCAACTTCCAATTCCCCTCTCGGATGGCCCAGTTTGGTCCGTTTCGCCAATAAAGTTCGTTATGAGGCTTGAGGCTGCTCGAACCGTTAAGGTATGGCAGGAGGTCTACCCCTTCTGTATAAGCTTCATCGGGAATACTACCTCTAGCGGCTACAACTGCGGTGGGAAGGACATCCAGCGAGCTAACGGGATTGCGATAAATACTCCCTTTTGGAATTTTATTAGGCCATTTAATTACGAAGGGCACCCGTACACCGCCCTCGAACAGAGTATGTTTTCCCAGACGAAGGGGAGCGTTGCTAGCGTAGTCGGCAACCCCCGCTCCGTTATCGCTTAGAAAAATAACCAGTGTGTTCTCTTCTAGCCCTGTCTCTGCAAGCGTATCGAGGATCGAGCCGATTCCGTCGTCGAGAGATGCGGTCATTGCGGCATAGATACGTTTTCGTTCATTTCTAATTTCAGGGAAACGGTCGTAGTATTTCTGTGTTACCTGAAGTGGGCCGTGTGTGGCAGTGTAAGGGACATACAGAAAGAATGGATCCTCTTTGTATTTCCTTATAAATGCTACAGCCTCTCTCGAAAATGCATCGGTGAGGTAATCAGGTTCAAGGACTATTTGTCTGCCTCTAAAAACGCTGCCTGCCCCTCTTCTTTTCCATGTTGAGTCCTCGCCTGAACGCTGAAACCATACTGCTATGTCACTAAGACCTTGCTCTTGAAGAGCATCATGAATTTGGTTTGACGTCATTTTGGACAGCTCAGATGTAGGTATTGTCTTTTCGAGAGCTTTTTTTGCTATATATTTTGTGAAGTTGAAAGATTTTACATCTTTTCGAGTGGGGTCGGCGTAGTCGGTAGCAGCGGCGATGATACCGTACCACTCATCAAAACCGCGTTGTAGTGGGTGAAATTCCTCGTTATCTCCGAGGTGCCACTTTCCTGTCATCCCCGTGATGTAACCAGACTCTCTAAGGTAATCTGCGATGGTTTTCTCGGACAGGGGTAGACCCGAGTCTCCAGCAGGATCACCCTCAGGTAAAAATTCATGACCAAAGCGTTGCTGGTATCGTCCGGTCAGGATACTTGCTCGCGAAGGAGAGCACACCGGGCTCGTGACGTACCCTGAGGTGAAAAGAGCACCCTCCGTTGCTAATCTTTTGATATTAGGTGTGGGGACAGCGTTACAGCCATAGAGCTCGCTGTCGCAGTAACCGAGGTCGTCCGCGAAGATTAGTACGATATTTGGAGGGGATATGTTTTGGCTGCAAGCCGAAGAGAGCAGGCTTGTCAGGCAGATTAGAAAAATGCTCGTTGGTTGGTTTGCTTTAAATAGATGCAAGAACTTGTGTGGACGTACCATGATCGAATCCCTTTTCTATTGACGATAGCTCTAAAGCACGGCTATTTTCAAATCTTTGACGGATGCAATCACCCAATTTATTTTGTAGGAAGAATATAAATTACCGAAATTGCTTTCACAGTGCGGGGCTATTGTGGTTGAGGGATTTGTCAGCAAAGCGGTAATCTTTTTTGTTTTGGGTGAAAGGATTTAGGGACGTATTGACCAAAACAGTGCAAGTTTCTACGCTTGTTGGTAATACCTAATATCACAATTTTTGGAGATTATTTGATGAAGTCGCTTGAGACACAATATATCAAGGCTGAGGTTAGACAGAGAAGGGAAGAGGGTTGTGATGTAGGAGATATTTCGGGTCGGGTTGATGCCGCTTTGGAGACGAAGGCAGGGCAGCCGGAGATGGTCGCTCTCTATGATGAGTTAATGAGTCTCCCGGTTGATGAGTCTTTCCCCTATATAGAGCCGTCTACCCTTGATGAGATTCGGGCTGAGCGTTCTGAGGGTGAACGTAGGCTAGAGATGTCGTATGGTGATGATGTTCTCTATGATCGTATTTATGGTGCTTGGTTGGGTCGTGCTGCGGGCTGCGCGCTTGGTAAGCCCGTTGAGGGCTGGAAGAAGGAGCAGATTGATAAGTTCCTAACGGAAACGGATTCGTTGCCTTTGGATAATTATCTTCCTTTTAGGGAGAAATGGATCTCTGAAACTCAGCGAGCATCAACACTGGGAAATATAGAGTTTATGGACCGGGATGATGATATGGATTACCCGATCCTAGGCCTTCTGGCACTTGAGCGGCATGGTGCTGGTCTAAGTTCACGTGGGATGGCT
>MDTB01072767.1_pt1 | contig 59229 bp, 66 predicted proteins | sample 811161 | NCBI WGS metagenome assembly MDTB01 (sample SAMN05326650, study PRJNA326480) | marine metagenome | isolation source: seawater | place: Mediterranean Sea | collected 2009 | reverse complement strand
TATGAGAGCGCCTGGAATGACACTAATGAAAATGCCGATTTTTGTTTGGACATGGCTGATTACCGCATTTTTATTAATTGCAGCTATGCCTGTGCTTGCTGGCGCGATTACTATGCTCTTAACAGATAGATTTTTCGGAACAAGTTTTTTTACGGCTTCGGGTGGCGGTGATCCAGTGTTATTTCAACATATATTTTGGTTTTTTGGTCATCCAGAAGTCTATATATTAATACTGCCTGCTTTTGGAATAGTTTCGACAATTATTCCTGCCTTTTCTAGAAAGAAATTATTTGGATATGATTCTATGGTTTATGCAACAGCATCAATTGCTTTATTATCGTTCATAGTTTGGGCTCATCATATGTTTACAGTAGGTATGCCATTAGCTGGTGAAATATTTTTTATGCTTACTACAATGTTAATTGCTGTTCCTACAGGAGTAAAAGTTTTTAATTGGGTAGCAACAATGTGGCGTGGTTCCATGACATTTGAAACCCCCATGTTATTTGCAATAGCATTTATTGTTTTATTTACAATTGGTGGATTTTCAGGATTGATGTTAGCTATGGTGCCTGCAGATTTTCAATATCATGATACTTATTTTGTTGTAGCACATTTTCATTATGTCCTAGTTCCTGGTGCTGTATTTGCGATTATCGCAGCTGTTTATTATTGGTTACCTAAGTGGACTGGTAAAATGTATAATGAGAGCCTCGGTAAGCTACATTTTTGGTTGACTACTATTTTTGTTAATTTAACCTTTTTCCCTATGCATTTTGTTGGACTTGCAGGTATGCCAAGAAGAATACCTGACTATGCTGTTCAGTTTGCCGACTTTAACGCCATTGCATCAGTAGGAGCATTTGGTTTTGGTTTATCACAATTACTTTTTGTTTATATCTTATTTGATACATTAAAACAAAAAGTTTCAGCAGAAGATAAAGTTTGGGACGGAGCAGAAGGCCTTGAATGGACCTTGTCATCACCGCCACCATATCATTCTTTTGAAAAAGCACCTAAAGTTGAATAATGAGTAGTCTTAAAAAAACATATATTGCTTTAACATTTATTACTATATTCATGTTTTCATTTTCATATATGCTTGTTCCTTTATATGATATTTTTTGTGAAATTACTGGATTAAATGGTAAAACTAATCAAGAAAAATTCTTGGTTGTGAATGAAAATCCAACAGAAAGATTTGTTACTGTTAAATTTACTTCTACTATAGCTAACTCTGCACCATTTGAATTTGAACCCATTGATCGTGAAATGATTGTTCAGGTTGGAAAAATTAACAATACATTTTATACATTAACAAATAATTCAACAACACTAAAACATGCTACTGCTAGCCCAAGTGTTGTTCCAAGCGAGCATGCTGAGTATTTTAAAAAAATTGAGTGTTTTTGTTTTAGCCAACAACAAATTAATGGTCTAGAAACTATAGAACTACCGCTACAATTTATAGTAGATAACGAACTACCTTTGGAAACTAAAACACTAATATTATCTTACACGATGTTCAATACCACAGATCAGATTGGGTCTAAATAAGAGGATTAATTAATGAGTGATTCAAATAGTTATTATGTGCCTCATGAAACAAAATGGCCCTTTTTAAATACTGTAGCGCTTGTTGTATTATTTATTGGTTTAGCTAACTATTTAAATGGTTATAACTCTGGAATGTCTATCATGGCAACCGGCCTAGTCCTTCTTCTAATCATAACATATGGTTGGTTTTCTGATGTGGTTAGTGAAAGTGAAGCAGGAACCTATAATGCACAGGTAGATATTTCTTTTAGATGGGGAATGGTTTGGTTTATATTTTCTGAAGTAATGTTTTTTGCTGCATTTTTTGGAGCACTGTACTATGCTCGTGAACTTTCATTGCCATGGCTTGGAGGAGTGGGTTCAAAAGTTTCGACAAATATTGTTCTATGGCCACAATTTGAGAATGTTTGGCCATCAAATGGCCCCACTAATTTAGGTGGAGACTTTATTCTAATGAAAGCAGGCGGTATCCCTGCAATTAATACATTGTTGCTACTTACAAGCGGATTAACTGTGACATGGGCTCATCATGGGCTCAAAGAGCAAAATAGAAATAAGTTAATTTATGGTCTTCTGCTTACAGTTTTATTAGGTTTTATTTTTGTTGGTTTTCAAGCATATGAATATATGCATGCATATTCAGACTTGAATTTAAAAATGACTTCTGGGATATACGGATCAACTTTCTATATGTTAACAGGGTTTCATGGTTTTCACGTAACCTTAGGAGCAATTATGCTCACAGTAATAATGTTTAGATGTATGAAAGGACATTTTTCTGGAGACAATCATTTTGGTTTTGAAGCAGTTGCTTGGTATTGGCATTTTGTGGATGTTGTTTGGTTAGGTTTATTCGTTTTTGTTTATTGGCTATAAGTTAAATCCCATGAGGCTGTATTAAATCTAGATAATAACCGACTACTAGAGTTGCAAATAATAGTAAAGACAAAATAATTCTTGTTCTCAATGAGTGAAACCCTCTATTTGAGCTTTTTTTGTCTGTAATAATATAATAAAACCCTGCCATAAGATTATAAATAATTAGCGCTAATAAAGTTAATATTATATATTTCATTTTAGGTAGAATTAATTTTATTTAAACTTAACATATATATGCTAATGATTAAAACTTTCAAAGTATTATTTTTTGTAATAGTAATAATTACATGTATTATACTAGGCTTATGGCAAATAGACAGAGCCAATGAGAAAGCATATTTATACCATGCCTTCAATGAAAGAATTTCTAAAAACCCTATACAATTTGAAGTTATTAAATCGAACCCAGTAGATTTTACTAAAATTATAATTACTGGTACTTATATCTCTAATAAACAGTTTCTTCTTGATAATAAAATATTTAATAAGAAAGCAGGGTATGAAGTCATTAGTCCGATGTTATTTGATGATCAAATTGTATTAATTAATAGAGGTTGGGTTAGTAATAATAATAGACAATCTTTGCCTAATATAGATATACGAAATGTTGATTCACAAGCAATTGGTTATATCTATAAATATAAAGATTTTTATCAGTTATCAGAAGATTTTTACAAAAATGATTGGCCATTAATTATTCAAAATATTGAAATTGATAAAATTAAACAAATGTTTAAGTATAAGGTTTTTCCTTATGTTTTGATAATGAGCGAAGATCAAGAAAATTCTTTTAATATACAAACAATATATAAGAAGAATTCTGATCTTAAACATTATATGTATGCTGGACAGTGGTTCCTCTTTGCATTTATCGGTATTATTTTCATGATAATTTTATTACGTAAGGACCTAAAAAGATGAGTGTGAATCGAATTAAGTTTTTAGTGATTATTTTAATATTTATGATTCCATTTATAATCTCATATTTTCTGATGGATGATTATTCTGCTGAAAAAGAATGGTCTACGACAAATTATGGTTCATTTGTTGACCCTATAATAACAATAAATAATATTAATATAGAGAATTCTTTAGGCGAGAAGCTTAATTCTAATATATTCAATGGCAGATGGACTCTCATCTATCATCTAAAAAATAACTGCCTAGATGATTGTTTAAAAAATATATACTTATTAAGACAAATACATACGGCTCTTGGCAAAGATATGAATAGATTACAAAGAGTATTAATATCTAATTCAGAATCCGAGATAGATATTTCGAAATCTTATCCAGGTTTAACTATTATTAAAAATAAACCAGATAAATTATCGGGTCTTCTAAATAATATCTCTTCAAAAACATCTATTTTGCTGGTCGATCCTCTAGGGAATGTTATACTACGATACGATAATAAATTTGAAGGAAAAAAACTTCTTAAAGACATCAAAAAACTTTTTAAACTTTCGCGAATTGGATAAATATGACTTCATACACTGTCAGGAATATAAGTTTGTTAGCATCTTTGTTTACGCTAGTCGTAATTTCTGTCGGTGCATGGGTCAGGTTAACTCATGCCGGTTTAGGTTGTCCTGACTGGCCTGGCTGTTATGGTATCCTAGGCACACCAACTAGTGACATAGAGCTAGCTGAAGCAAAAAAATTATACCCTGATGCAGTAATAGATACTGGTAAGGCTTGGCGAGAAATGTTGCATAGATATCTTGCAGGTACCCTAGGTATTTTTATTTTTTATGTTTCTTACCTCACTCTCAAGTATGCTAAACATGTCCCTAAATTATTACCAATATCACTAATAGTTTTAATAATTGTTCAATCTCTAATGGGCATGTTGACTGTTACAGAACTTGTAAAACCTACAATAGTCACAATACATCTAGTTTTAGGCATAACTACGGCAACATTATTACTATGGAATAGCTTTAAAATATATAACTTTACGATAGATGTTCGGGTAGATAAAAAATTAACTAAATTAATTATACTCTGCACATTTGCATTAATTGTACAGATAATTTTAGGAGGATGGACTAGTACAAATTATGCATCATTAGCCTGTACTGATTTCCCTAAATGTAGTGATGAGTGGTGGCCTTCCAATATGAATTATTCGGATGCATTTACTATCATAAATTTGCCTGATATAAACTATGAATTAGCTCCTTTGGCATATAATGCAAAGTTAGCGATACATTTCACTCATAGATTTGGAGCGCTAATTCTCACAATATTATTTTCTCTGTTATTCATATATTTATTTTTCATACAATCTAATCAACAAATAAAAAAAATCGGATATATTGTGTTGATATTTTTTGTTTTACAGGTCACTTTGGGGGTATTTAATGTTGTATATAGTTTACCTATTTCAATAGCTGTACTACACACAGTGAATGCATCTATTTTACTGATGAGCATGATAACTTTGTTATATTATTCGACATATTGCATACAAAAGTGATAAAATCTAGACATGGAAAATCCTTCGTTACATTCTACAAATAATGCTATAAATATAGTTCGTGAATTTATCATCCTTACGAAACCAAGGGTAAATTTATTAATAATGTTTACTGCAATTGTGGGTATGCTGCTAGCACACCAAAGCACTCTTAACTATGAATTAATTTTTTTTGCAAGTATAGGAATCGGTCTCGCCGCCTCTGCAGCAGCAATCATTAATCATGTGGTAGATCAAAGAATAGACTCTATTATGGATAGAACAAAATCTAGACCTTTGGTGAACGGTTCAATAAAGCCTTTACATGCTATCTACTTTGCTTTGTTTTTGTCTTTCTCATCGATTTCTTTGCTTTATATTCTTGTAAATACTTTAACTGCCTTGCTTACACTATTATCAATCATTATCTACTCATTTATTTATTCTGTATATTTAAAAAATCTAACTTCGCAAAATATTGTAATAGGAGGAATCGCTGGGGCTATGCCTCCATTGTTAGGCTGGACTTCGATTACCAATCAGATAGAACCATTTCCGTTAGTTCTATTTCTAATTATTTTTTTATGGACACCACCACATTTTTGGGCATTAGCAGTATATAAATATGAAGATTATAAAAAAGCCGAAATTCCAATGTTGCCTGTTACACATGGAAAAGATTTTGCCAGACTACATATATTTTTGTATTCTATTTTACTTTTTTGTATCACTTTATTTCCTTTTATTTTAGGCTTATCTGGTTTCATATACTTGACAGGTGCAACTATTATTGGACTTAAATTTGTAATTGATGCATATGATCTAATGATTACTAAGTCTGATAGGCGAGCTATTAGATTGTTTAAATACTCAATTACGTATTTAGCAATTTTATTTGCGGCACTACTAATAGATCATTATTGGTATTTATCTATAAGCTAAGCAATTAGCATATTGTTTTTTAACAAATCAAGAGACTGATTCTCAATTTGTCTCACTCTTTCTTTAGAAATTTTATATTTTTTTGATAATTCATCAAGTGTGACTTTATCTTCAAGTAGGTAACGTTGTTTTATGATATCTTTGCTTCTGTCATCTAGTCGAGACATAGCAGATTCAAGATTATTTAAATTAACAGAATTATCATTTTCATATTGAAGTTTGGTTAACGGATCAATATTATCTGTTAAATAAGTAGACGGAGATATCTCGTCTTCATCTGAAGGATCATAGGATACATCATTACCACTTAATCTAGACTCCATGAGTGTAACTGTTTCTGATTTGACATTAAGCTCTTGAGCAATATTTTTTCTTTCACTCTCTGTTAACCAAGAAATGTCTTTCTTCTTGCTTCTAAGTTTAAAAAACAATTTTCTTTGTGCCTTAGTTGTAGCAACTTTAACAATTCTCCAATTTTTTATAACAAATTCATGGATTTCTGCTCTTATCCAATATATTGCAAAAGATAATAGCCGTACATTTTTACTAGGATCAAACTTTTTTACTGCTTTCATTAATCCAATATTTCCTTCTTGGATTAAGTCTAAAAGTGGTAAGCCATATCCCTTATATGTTTTAGCAACATGAACGACAAATCTTAAGTGTGCCAAGACTAATTTTCTAGCAGCATCAAGATCATCAGATGTGTTTAGTTTTTTAAATAATGATATTTCTTCTTCTTTTGACAATAAAGGTGTCTGTCTTAATTGATTAAGATATATTTCTATTGAATCTGTAGAACTTAAGTCTAAAGTTGATTCTACCGGTAAATTTTTAATAATCTGATTATTCATAAGCTTCATTCCTACAGGTAATTATAATGGCAATTTTAAGGTATTCAAGCAACTAAAACGATTTTTTCTCTATAATAATCAATATTATAGCAAAAAATAGGTAAATTTATCATAAAAACCCTAAGAAAAAGATTATTTTGATAATTTATTTCTTTGATATAATTTGAGTGTGAAATTTAAACTCATCAAATACCTTATAGCTAACATCCTTTTTTTAGGCTTAATGATACCAGCATCTGCGGAGTCGAGTCTTAAATTTTCGGATAGGATTGAAGAATACAAGCTTTCCAATAATTTAAAAGTAATTCTTATTAAAGACTCAAGAAGTCCATCCGTAGTTTCAAGTATATGGTATAAGGTTGGGTCAAGTTATGAATATGAAGGAATAACAGGGATATCTCATGTTCTAGAACATATGATGTTTAAAGGCACAAGTAATACTCAGCCTGGAGAGTTTTCTAAAAAAATAAAAGAAGTAGGAGGGTCTGAGAATGCTTTTACTGGTAGAGACTTTACAGGCTATTATCAAAAAATTCATAAAGATTTTCTCGAATTATCACTCAAGCTTGAATCTGACAGAATGAGTAATTTAGTTTTTAATGAAAATGAACTAAAGAGTGAAAAGGAAGTGGTTAAGGAAGAACGCCGACTCAGAACAGATGATCAACCGATATCGAAAGTTTTTGAAAAGATTGGAATACAAGCTTTGGGTATGAGTGGTTATGGGATACCAATTATAGGTACTATGAAAGATATAGAAAATATTAATACAGATGAGTTAAAAAAATGGTACTTTAACTTCTATGTTCCAAATAATGCTACGCTTATAATTGCTGGCGATTTTGATATAGATAATACTAAGGAATTAATACAAAAGTATTATGGAAAGATACCAAGTAGAAATGTAAAGGAATTAGCTACAAAAAAAGACTATGTGCTTTCCTATAATGATATAAAGGTTTCAGACAAAGTATCTGAGCCTTTAATATTATTATCATTTAAAAATAAATCATTTGATCTTAAAAATAAGAAAGAAGTTTATGCTATGGAATTGCTCCTAGAGTTAATGGATGGAAGTTCAGCCTCTAGATTTACTAAAAATTTAGTGGACACAAAAAAAATTGCATTAAATACTTTCATATCATTTGATAGCTATTCAAGAGAGGAGAACTTGATAACTATAGGGGGATCGCCAAGAACTGGCATAAATCCAAATACACTAAAAAAAGCAATATTTGATGAGTTTCATTCTTTTATCAAAAATGGTTTATTAGATGATGAATTATCAAATACTAAATCTAGGTTGTTAGCTAGTAATATTTATAAATTTGATTCAGTTTTTTATCAAGCCATGCAGGTTGGTATGTTAGAGACAAAAGGTTTTAATTGGAAGTTATTAGATGAATATATAGAAGACATTAATAATGTAACAGAAAGTGATTTAGTAAATGTAGCTAAAAAAATAGTCAATGATAATTATATTTATTCCCTAATAGAGCCAAAATTATGAAAATATTTTATCAATTAGCTCCACTAATCTTGTTATTTATAAGTGTAAATGCACTATCTTTCCCTGCCATACAACATATAAAACAAAACCCTAATTATTTACTTATAGAGGAGGCATCTCTACCTATGGTTGATGTTAATATTACATTTAGCACAGGAAGCAAGGATGACATTGCAAAGAAAGGAATCACTAATTATGCAATTAAACTTTTACATCTTCAGAAGGTTGATAATGAAAAAATTATAGATTCTTTTCAAAAAATAGGAGCGCTTTATACTTCTAACGTAACTCGTGATTCTAGTTCTATCACGTTAAGGTTCGTTAGTAATTATCAAAATAAGCAGTTTATATCTAGTCAAATTAATAAAATGTTAACCTTATATAGTGTAATCTCAGAAGAGGCATATGATTTTACCAAGGAATCTATTTTGAATTCTATTGAAAATAGAGAACTAGAACCATCTAGGATAATTTCTTATAAATCTAATGAAAGGTTCTTTGAAGGAACTGGATATGCTCACCCAATCGAAGGGTACAAGAAAGATATAGAAAAATTAAATTCTGATATTGTTAATAAGCATTTATCAAAAATTATAAATAAAGAAAATATTAAGATAAATTTCGTGGGAGATATTAACGAGGCTGAAGCAGCAAATTTTATATCTAGAACTTTATATAACATACCATTTAATAGCTCTTATAGTTCAAAAGCAAAAAATTTAAATTATACTGGATCATCAGATACTTATAATATTCTTCATGATAGCAATCAAACACATATCTCCATCTATATTCCTGCAGTTAAACGTACTGACAAAAACTTTTATAATATTTTAGTCGCTAATTATATTTTTGGTGGAAGTGGATTTGGCTCCATGCTAGTGAAAGAAATTAGAGAAAAAAATGGTCTGGCATATTCAGTGTATAGTTATTTGATGCCATATAATGATATTGGAGTTCTTAAGATAGGTATGCAGACAAAAACATCCAACACATCAAAAGCTTTGAGAATATTAAAAGATGAAATAGATAAGTTAAAGAAATTTGATATTAAAGAGTCTGAGGTTTCAATTGCAAAAAATAGCATTTTAAAAAGCTTTGAACTTAGGTTTGATACTAATAAAAAAAGATTAGACACACTTGCTGCAATAAATGAGTTAAATATGTCTGAAGAATATTTTAAAAAATATTTTGAAGGTATAAAAGCTGTCACAAAAGAAAGCATAAAAGTATCTTTACAGTCAGATATAGATTTTGAAAATATATTGATTACAACTGTAGGAAGAGATTGATTGCCTAATAATAAGCTGAAAATTACAGGAGGGGCGTTAAACTCCAGACTATTAACATTCTTTAATGATGATAATCTCAAGCCAACAAAATCTTACATTCGTCAATCGTTATTCAATGTCATTAATATTGATAATAATATGATTTGTTTAGATTTATTTTGTGGCAGTGGAATATTGTCAGCAGAAGCAATTTCAAGAGGAGTAAAAAAATCCATTCTTATAGAAAATAATTTAAATATATGTAATCAACTTCAAAACCAATTCAAAAAACTAGATATACAAAACTATGAATTACATAAAATGGATGTCATAAAATACTTAAAATGTTCCGACTCGAAAGACTATGATCTCATTTTTATTGATGCTCCATTTCAAGGAAACTTATTACAATCAACAATTCAAGTATTAGATGATTTAGGTTATTTGAAAAAAAATTCTTATTTATATTTTGAACAAAATAGAAAAGATTATAATCAAAAGCTTGTATCAATAATCTCTAAGACACATAATATAATAAAAGATTTGAGTATAGGCGATGTAAGTTATACAATCGCTCAAAAAAGAGATATATAAAATGGCATTAGTAGCAGTTTATCCAGGTACATTTGATCCAATTACGAATGGTCATTCTGACCTTATCAAAAGAGGTTGTAAAATCTTTGATAAGATTATAGTTGCTGTTGCTGAAAACCCTCAAAAAAATACATTATTTAGCACTGAAGAGAGGGTAAGCTTCATTGAGGGAATTTATGAAAATGAGCATAAAGTGGAGGTTTTTGTTTTAAATAAACTTTTGGTAGATTTTGCAAATGAGCATGCTGCTACAGTTATCCTTAGAGGACTGCGGGCAGTTTCTGACTTTGAATATGAGGTTCAACTGGCTGGCATGAATAGATCAATGGAGCCTAACATTGAGAGCGTGTTTATGAGTCCAGCTGAAGAATTTGGTTTCTTATCTTCCAGTATAATAAAAGATATTGCTAAACATGGTGGAAGATTAGATAAGTTTGTCCATAAAAAAGTCCTAGAATCTTTAAAGTCTAAGTTTAACTAATTATTTTTGACACTTATTACAATAAAAAGAAGAACGTCCACCAATCTTTAAAATTTTTATTTCGTTACCACACCCGCATAACTGTTTTCCATAAACCAAAAGTTTTTGTTTGAAATATCCCGGCTTTCCATCTAAACTTTTGAAGTCTTTTAATGTTGTCCCTCCATCCCTTATAGATTTTTTTAATACAAATTTGATAGCATTAACTAATTTTTCACAATTATCTAGAGTTAGCGATTTACTTTTCTTATGTGGTTTAATCTCAGAGATAAATAATGCTTCGCAAGCATATATATTTCCTATCCCAGTTACTATTGTCTGATTCATTATTAGGTTTTTTATGGGTATTTCCTTTTTTTGACATACTCTTTTAAGATAAAATTTATCAAAAGTATTATCTAGAGGTTCACATCCTAATTTTTTTACCAAAAACTGATTATCTATATTTTTACAATAATGAACAGAACCAAACTTTCTAACATCATTATATCTCAGTATATATCCATCTTTAAATTCAATATCAAAATGATCATGCTTTTCGTAAGGAAGATCCTTATCATTAATAAATTTTATAATACCAGTCATTCCTAGATGTATTATTAAATATCCTATATCCAATTTAAAAATTATGTACTTACCTCTTCTATAAATAGTTTTAATATAATTATCTTTAGTTTTAGATGGGATATAGCTGCTAATAGTCCATCTGAGTTTGGAGTTTATTATTTTAAATTTATTTATTTGTCGAGATTTAATACTTTTATTAATAGCTTTCACGACAGTTTCTACTTCTGGTAATTCAGGCATAATAATCTATTTATTGGACATAGTTTTTAATGTATCATATGATGACATTAATCTTAAATATACAAACATGAATGATTTACTAATTAATGGGATAATGGACTTTACGTGGATAGACTACCTTATCTATACACTAACAGTTACCCATATAACAATTGTGGCTATTACGCTTTATCTTCATAGAGGTATTTGTCATTCAGCAATTCATATAAAGCCTATTTTGGCTCACTTTTTTAGATTCTGGTTATGGCTAACAACGTCCATGAGAACAGCAGATTGGGTCGCTATTCACCGTAAACATCATGCTAAGGTTGAAACTATAGATGATCCTCATAGCCCAGCATATTATGGTATTAATACCGTATTACTTAGGGGAGCAGATTTGTACCATGATGAAAAAAATAACCCTGATACTATAGAGAAATATTCTCAAAACTGTCCGAATGATTGGATAGAGAATAATATTTATACTCCAAGAAGTAATCTAGGTATACTAATTTTATTCTTTTTTAATATATTTTTATTTGGTGTCGTTGGGATAATAATATGGGCAATTCAAATGGCCTGGACACCTATTTTTGCTGCTGGAGGCATCAACGGAGCCGGGCATTATTGGGGTTATAGAAATTATGACACCAGTGATGATTCGACAAACTTAGGTCCGTTAGGGATTCTTATTGGTGGCGAAGAACTTCATAATAACCACCATGCATTCCCAACAGCAGCAAAGTTTTCGTTGAAACCATGGGAATTTGATATTGGATGGTTTTATATAAAGGTATTTTCATTTTTAGGCCAAGTTAATGTTAAAAGACTCGCGCCAAAAACTATAGTGGGAAGTAGTCTAAATGAAAAACTCAATTCAGAAATAGGGTATGCATTGCTTAGATCAAAACTCACAGTTATTACGAACTATACAAAAAATGTTCTTAAGCCAATAATGAAAAATGAAACAAAAAATGCAAGTGATGATATAAAAGATTTATTAAATAAGTCAAAATCTACTCTAACACGAGAGCCACATCGAATATCTAATCAAGAAACTAATAGATTAGGTAAAATATTTGATAAATGCAACTCTTTAAAAATAGCATATCAGTTAAAGAATAAGTTATTTGACATCTTACATGCTAGAAACTTAAAGCATGAAAATTTTATAGAAACAATTAACGCATGGTGTATTGAGGCAAAGAGTCAAGGCATTGATTGCTTAGATGATTTTTCTGAAAGTCTTAAGGGTTACAAAGTAATATAATAAGCTACTTAATTTTAGCTTCTTTATACATCACATATTTTCTAATTGTTGGATCAAATTTTTTAATTTCTAATTTGTCAGGCATGGTCTTTTTATTCTTAGTTGTAGTATAAAAATGACCTGTGCCAGCTGATGAATTTAGTCTGATTTTTTCTCTCATAATATTAGTTGATGTTATATTTCTCTATGGCTGCATCCAAACCATATTTATCAATAATTCTTAAGCCTTTATTAGATAATTTTAAAGTGATCCATTTTTTTTGAACTTCTGACCATAATCTATGATTATGTAAATTTGGTTCAAACTTCCTTCGAGTCCTATTTTTTGCATGCGAGACATTATTGCCCGACATAACTCCTTTTTTTGTAATTTGACATATTTTTGACACTTTATATCTCCAAACTCAGATAATGATATCAGAAACATAATCATATACAATATATATATAAAATAACAGGAAATATAATGGATATAGTATTTATAAAGGAACTATGTATTGAAACAATTATTGGAATCTATGATTGGGAAAGAAAAATTAAACAAGTTGTTTGTATTGATCTCGAACTTGGCACTGAAATATCAAAAGCATCAGATTCTGATAATATTCAAGATACAATTGACTATAAGGCCGTGGCAAAAACCGTGCAATCATTTATTCAGAAAAGTGAATTTCTATTAATAGAGGCTTTAGCTGAAGAAACTATTAAATTAATCTTCGCTGAATTTAATATTAGCTATGTAAAGGGTAGGTTCAGTAAACCCGGCGCTGTGACAGGATCTAAAGAGGTGGGCGTTATTATAGAAAGGACTAATAATGGGACATAAAGTTTATATTGGAATCGGTAGTAATCTTGAAAAAGAGAAAAATATCCGATCATGTATAGCATTACTCCATAAAAATTATCAAAGTATAGTAGTTTCGCCAGTCTATGAAACTCAATCTATGGGCTTTGATGGGCCAAATTTCTATAATCTGGTGTCTTCATTTGATACTGAACAAGATATATATGCGCTTAAAGAGCAATTAAAAAAAATTGAGAATAAACATGGAAGGAATTTTAATGAGACTAAATTTAGCTCGCGTACATTAGATATTGATATTTTATATTACGATGATTTAGTGCTTTCAAATGATAAAATTGATATACCTAGAAAAGAAATTATTGAATATGATTTTGTATTAAAACCATTGATAGATATTGCTGCTGATTTTATACATCCCACCTTGAATATATCTCATATTGAAATTATGGCCAAACATAGTATTAAGAAACAAATTATATCTCAAATAGATTTTGATTTATAAATGAATATATTAATTCAATGCATTATTTCTTATATCGGATTATTACCATATATTTATTGCTTAATAGATATTTATTTTTTGGAATATCTAAGCCCTATTATCCTACTAAATATAATGCTGTATAATACATTATTAATATTTACCTTCATAGGCGCGATTAATTGGGATTTTGGTAAAGGGACTATTTTTTTAACAATATACGGTTTTATTCCAAGCTTGATTTCTTTTGGAATTATAATATTTAGTATCTTAGGATTTGATCAAATGATTCTGTTTACATATCTAATATTATTTTTATTAATTCAACTATGTATTGATTATTTAATATATTTAAGAAAAAAAGCTAATTCATTTATAATATACTACTTACGTATACCTGTTACTTTTTCTTTATGCTTATTTTTATTCATACCTTTGGTGATTACGCCAAACTAAATTTCAATTTACATATTTAGTTTACGTCCACCATCAACATTGATATTCTGACCAGTAACATAGTCTGCATCTTTGATTAAAAATAATACTGCTTTTGCAATGTCTTCTGGATTACCTATTCTTTTTAAAGCAATTCGTGATAGAATCTCTTTTTTCTTTTTTTGATTATTCATGTCAGATTCCGGCCACATAATAGCTCCAGGTGACACACCGTTTACTCTAACGCTAGGAGCCAAATCTTTTGCAAGTGTTTTAGTTAAAGCTAATAAGCCAGCTTTACTTAAATTATAAATAATATGATCTTTGAGAGGTGGGTTAATATGAATATCAATTATATTTACTATAGATCCTTTTCTTTTTTTCAATTCAGGATAGAAATATTTAGAGAGGAATAAAGGGGCTCTAAGATTAGTATCAATAATATCTTCCCACGATTTATTATTAACCATATTGATTTTAGTAGGATAGAATTTTGAGGCATTATTTATTAATACATCTACTCTTCCGAAAATTTTTACTATTTTTTTATACAGTAGGTTGTAGTCTGTCTTTGAATTTAAACTAACTTTTATGATTTCACAGGAATTACTTCTTATTGAATTTAGATTTTTGTGTAATATTTTAGCCTCTTTGGCTGATTTATCATAAGTTGTAACTATGTTGTAACCGTTTTTATGAAGATATTTAGAAGTTATAAGCCCTATACGTCTTATACCTCCAGTAATAAAAACTGTTCTATTTATAGTCATAGATATATATTAAGGATAATTAAAAAAATGTACACTATAATTAAAATATTAAATCATGCAAACACATCTTGAGTCATATTTAACAGAGAAAATCCGCAGGGAAGGACACATATCTTTTTCTGATTATATGGACATAGTTCTATATAATAACGCTTTTGGTTACTATACTAATTCAAAAAAAATATTTGGCCCTAAAGGTGATTTTGTCACTGCACCGATTTCCTCGTCGCTATTTGGAGAGGCAATTTCTAATGAGTTTATAAACCTTTCGGAAGATAATCCAAATTTGTCTATATTAGAATTGGGAGGAGGTGATGGTAGCTTAGCTTTATCTATAATTTCCAGATTAAAGAAGCTTGATATTCTACCTAAGCACTATATTATTCTAGAAATATCAGAATACTTAATCACAATTCAGAAACAAAAAATAAAAAACCAGTTGCCTGACCTATATGACATATTTGAGTGGACTAATGTGTTAGATAAGCAGAAACTCAATGGTTTAATTATAGCGAATGAATTTTTTGATGCGCTTCCAACAGAAAGATTCAGGATTAAAAATAAAAAAATAGACTCTTTATATATAGGATATGAAAATAATAAGCTATGTTATTTTTGGAAAAGCTGTAACAATTCATTTTATAGAGAGCTTGATATAGCTAAAAATAATCACGAGAAATTGGAATATGAGAACTATATTAGCGAGCTAAATTTAAATTATAATAAATGGATATCTTTATTAGAGGGCTTACTAACCAGTGGAGTAATATTCATAATTGATTATGGTTATCATAGCAGTGAATATTTTTTGAAGGACAGATGTGATGGAACTTTAGTTTGTATGCATAACCATACACCAAATTTTAACCCTTTAATCAATATTGGTAGACAAGATATATCGACTTTTGTTAATTTCACGCATATCTCAAATATAGCCAAATCTCTAAATCTTTTAGTTGATGGCTACATTAGTCAGTCAAGTTTTTTAATTAATTTAGGAATTCTTAATATCTTTGAAGAAAAAAAATACTCAGAAGAACAAAAAATCATTGAACTAAACAGATTGAAAAATCTACTCTTGCCAAATACAATGGGTGAAATATTTAAGGTTCTTGTTTTGAAAAAAAATCTAGATAATCAACTACTATCAACAAAAAAGTTAAATCACTTACATAAACTATAATATGGATTTTATACACTTATTAATTTTATCAGCTATTCAAGGTATTACTGAATTCTTGCCTATTTCAAGTCAGTCACATCTAATTCTAACTTCATCTATTTTAGGGATACCAGACCAAGGTGTAGGTTTTGATATTGCACTTCATTTTGGATCACTAGTTGCGATTTTGATTTATTATAGAAGGGAAATTAAAAAAATTTTTACACTTTCTCATGAAGGCAATGTGTATTTAAAATTAATAATATTGGGCTCTATACCCCTGCCGATAATAGGATTAATGTTTATAGATATTGTTTCAATGAATCTAAGAAATGTCACTTCTATTGCTATCATGACTATTATCTTTGCTATATTTTTGTATATAGCTGATATGAAAAAAACTGTGGCTATTAGCAGTTTAAAATCCTTGAGTATATTTACAATCATATTCATAGGTATCATGCAAACATTAGCTATCATTCCAGGTGTATCAAGATCAGGAATTGTAATTACCGCTGCTCTATTAGCAGGATTTAGCAAGAAGGATTCAATTCAAATAGCGTTTTTATTGTCTATACCAGCTATCTTTATGGCCACTGTCTATCAGTCGTTTGGATTGTACAAGCTAGGTAGTATTGAAATATTAAATGAATATGTTTGGGGGGCTTTTTTATCTTTTATTTTCTCATATATAACTATTTATTTATTTATATCCACAATAAACAAAATTTCTTTTACACCATATATAATTTATAGGTTAATTTTAGGTATATCTTTAATTGGTTTTATTTAAAATATTTCTTATACAATCTTTAGTGATTTCACGATGCGCGTCATTAATAATCTTTTTTATTTCACTACCAGGTTTTTTTTGATCTTCCAAACTCAGTTTATAATTTTTTATTTTATAGATTAAATCTTCAAAAAAAAACTTATGTTCCTCAAATCCATGAATAACTTCTGAGGCATATACACATGACATAAATGATTTCAATCTCTCTTCTTTACGGATGTCAAGTTTTTGGACTAATGCTAGTAATGTATCATAATCATCAATATTTTTAGGTAAATAAGTGATATAGTCATCAAAACAATCATGTAACAATAAAGCTAATTCTTTATATTCATTTGGAATTTTCAATCTTTTAGCAAAATTAATTATTCCTTCCCTGTTAATAAGATTAAACATATGAACCGCTATTACTTCAATATTTGTTGGATTATTTGGCCACCAACATTTTCCAGCTTCCCAACGATTGAGGGTTATTTCTGGAAACAATAGATCTAAAGTTTTGCATTTATCTAAAAATTTAAAGAAGAGAAATAATTCTTCCTCTGTTTTATATACTTCAAGCCATATACGTTCTGGTGTTAAATACTCAAGTTCGCCACTTTTTACGATTTCTTTAATTTTATCCATAGTTTCTGGTGCGACAGTAAAATTTCCTAAAGTAGCATGGAATCTCGCAATTCTCAGTACTCTTAAAGGATCTTCTGAAAAAGCATCTGATACATGCCTTAATCTTTTGTCTTGAATATCTTTTTGTCCATTATAAGGATCTATTAAGGTACCATCTTCATCTTTAGCTATTGCATTGATAGTCAAATCTCTTCTAGCTAAATCTTCTTCAAGAGTAACATTTGAATTAGTATCGAAATCAAATCCGGTATAGCCATGCCCAGTTTTTCTCTCAGTGCGAGCCAGAGCATATTCTTCTCCAGTTTCTGGGTGAATGAAGACTGGAAAATCCTTGCCTACTTGTTTAAAGTTTTTCTTGCGCATTTCATCGGGTGTTGAACCAACTACCACCCAGTCTTTCTCATTAACTTGTCGCCCAAGCAATTCATCTCTCACCGCCCCACCAACAAGATAAACTTTCATTATTTTCTACCTGACTTTTTTCTTAATTTTTCAAAATGTCGTTGCGAATATGATGCATTTAAATATCTTGGAACAATATTTTCCACCAAAGAACTTCCTTTGAAACCTGTGGAGCTTACACTATCAATTTGCAATGATTTAAAATTATCGACCGTAAATAACTTTCCTGGCAATATTTGGAACACTTGTGCTTGTAATTTTGAGAGAGTGTAATTTAGCGGTATTATCAATCTTTTTATTTGTAATGATTTGAGTGTTAAATCTATTAATTGACGAAACGTATATTCTCTTGGTCCTGTGGCATCAATTTTCTTATTAAATGTTTGACGGTTTAAAATACAATCAATCATAAATTCTGTTAAATCATTAACATAAATTGGCATAAACTTCGATTCTGGGCAGGCTAGTGGAAATATTGGTAGTATCTTTAATAACGTAGAAAACTTATTAAAAAAGGAATCTTTTTCTCCAAATACAATTGAAGGTCGAAAAATTGTGTAATTACAGAACTCTCTTAAGTTATCTTCAATATAATTTTCTGCAAGTCCTTTTGATTGCAGATATTTACTTGGTGCATTAGGATTAGCATTTAAAGAACTCATATGGAGATACCTTTTTATGTTATTAGCGTTTAAAGCTTTAGTTAGTTTTTTGGCAAGTTCATAATGTATATTATCAAATGTATTATCTTCATCTAATTCATTCAAAATACCTATAGTATTAATCACTAAATCAGAATCTTTAAAACATAGATTCAAATTCCTTTCATCCGTAACATCTATTTGCCTTATCTCAAGATTAGGTATCATCTTTAAGCTCTGATTTGACTCAGCATTTCTTGTTAAAACATCTATATTACTCGATAGCTTGGAAAGTTTGATAGCTAATTGAGAGCCTATGAAGCCTGTACCGCCTAAAATTGTTACTTTCCCTAATTTTTGCATCATCATTGTATCTATAAGAATTATTGTTAATTCTATTATAGAATATTAATATAGTACAAACTATTTAAGGAAAAGTATGAATTCAAAAAAAATTACTAAAGACATGTTTGTGGTCCTAACGTATGAAATTTATGATGAGTACTCAAAAGTTATTGAAAAGGTTGATAGCCCCATCTCATGTATTCATGGAAAAGGAAAAAAATTGCTACCTAAAATTGAAAAGTCTCTTGAAGGTAAAATTATAGGAGACCATATTGAAATAAAGATCGGACCAGAAGATGGTTTTGGCGAATATGATGAATCACTGATTATCAAAGATAAGATATCAAATGTACCTAAACAATTTAGAAAAGTTGATGAGACCATCGCTTTTGTCAATGAGTCAGGAAATAAAAAAGATTTTAGAGTCATTGAGATTAACAATCAAGAAATCACTCTAGATGGTAATCATTATCTTTCTGGAAAAACACTTTTATATAAGATTAAGATTCTCGACGTTAGAGAATCTACGCCCTATGATAGAGAGCAAGATAAACTTAATCTTATCAATAGCTAGTGATATGAGTCTTATATAAGACTCATATTTAATACACCTTCCATTTTCTCTGCCATTTCTGATTTACCAGTTCGGCTATCACCAATAGTTGCAACAGTGACATCAACTTCTTTCAGGCTCTTATCGCCAATGGCTTTACGTTTTTCTACTGCAGTATTTTTGATTAACTCAATCATATCATGAGCTGCGCGTTCTGGTCCTTCATGCTCAACCATAACCCTGTCTTCAAAACCACATTCCTTTAGTAAATCATCACTACTTTCCTTGTAGACACCAGCCATTAACATGCTATGAGCTAGTCCTATTTTCATTTTACCTTTTTGTGCGCGTGCTTTGAAATTATTCCAGAATCTCTCTTCGATTTTTTCGAATGTTTCACATATGTCAGCATGCTGAGGCAATACTTTCCATTCTTTATCTTTTAGTAAAGGAAATGGGTTTGCCCAGTAACTAATTTCCACATCTCCACGGTGTGTTTGTGTACTTCCTGCAGCAACTCTTGCACCACTCCTAAAGCTTTCCAACGCCTCATCTGGAGTAATATCTGTTTTCATACATGAAACGCCTGGCTTCATTAACTCATAATTATTCAGATATAGGAGTATATCAAGTTCAGACCCTGTAGATATCTCAGAGTATTCAGTAACTGGTACAATTTGTCTTGCATTAGTTCCAGAATGCTTGTTATAGCCGATTTCACGACCTTCCATTTGCATTTTAGCGTGTTCACTGAATCCATCCAAACATGCAAAAGCGCCTGTTTCTGTCCCATAAAACATTGGAACTTCATTTTCTAATGTAGCTCTACCCATATCATCTGCTTTGATGAATGAGTCAAAAATATATGGCTCATTTGTTTTTTCATCAAATCTGACAACATATCTTGTTGCACCACAATGAAGAGGTAAATCTCCATTAAGAATACACAAAACATTGTGCAGTGTTAGCATTGGTTTTTTTCCATACCCAAAGTATTGACATTCATCCAGACCTGGTATCAATCCAACGAGTATATTATTTTCCTTGTCATGAAAGTAACCTAAATCATCCATATTAGAATTTGGACAACCTAAAACAAAAATACCATCAGGTTGTTTTTTCGTAATATTCTCTACTTTAGAGAATGGGAATAAGTTCAACAGACCGGGTTCAAGTTCTATGTACCCCCTAGTTTTATGAATATAGCAAAGTATATTCCATTTACCAATTTCAAAAGGTATTGCGACATAGTCTTCTGGAATAAATTTGTCATTTTTAACCGGGTTGTGATCTAAAGCAAAAAAAGGAAAAGCTCTCTTATTTGCATGAGTTGTATAGTAGACCCCGGTCCTCATATCTGCAGCCGTTGTCATTGGGACCTGATTTAAATTTGAATAGTCACCAGGTAGATTTACAAAATGACCCGATATTTCACCAACCGCAACGTTTGGATGACATTCTAATCCTTTTGTTCTTCTTACTCCATCACCAAGACCAGCTCTGATAAGCAGAATTCTTCTTGTTTCTACGATGAGCTCAGAAAGTTTATCAGCTTTAAGAGACACTTTATCTTTTATCATTTCAGCATCTGTGCCTTCTTCAAGAACTTCATTATGTAATCTTACTAATCTAGTATATGATTTTGTTCTGTAATGATGAAATGCTCCATCAATAAATTTAACTGAATCACGATGATCTCTAAGTTCATCTCCAGAGAAAGGAGTTTCACCCTCTATAATTGAAATATAGGTGTTTGCATCTATACCCTCTATGTACTCAATTTTATGGAGAACATCATCTTTAAGATCAGTATTCTCACGATTTTTTAATTCTTTAATGAACTGCTTTTTGTAAATATCCAAGTATTGTGCAAAAGCCTTACTTTTTAGTAGTTGTAATGGAGTTGTACACCCATCTCTTACTTCTAGTATTTTTTCCATAATTTACATATTCCTCTTTCTTAGTTTATCTGCGCAAATCTAATGCTGCATTTCCAATATGTTTAACTTAAAAGTCCTTTGATTTTTTAAGCAACGTTGATTATAGTATTAGTCTTGTCGTTCATCAATGAGAATTTAATTATATATTTATGGATATTTTATGAAAAATTTGATAGCCCCACACGCATCTGAAACCCTAAAACCCTTATTTATCAACGATTCTTCTGAAAGAGATGCCATTTTGGAGCAGTCTACAAGCTTGTCACAACTATTGCTTAATTCTGCAGCTGCAGCAAATACTGTTATGTTAGGGGCTGGTTATTTCACACCACTAAATGGTTTCATGAATAAAAAAGACGCAATTAGTGTTGCTAACAATATGGTTACAACTGACGGATTATTTTGGCCGGTACCAATAATTAACTTAACTACGGATATAGGATCTATTAAAGAGAGTGATGAAATAGCATTATTGGACCCAAATGTTGATGGTACACCAGTTATGGCCACTCAAGTTATAGAGTCAATTGAAGTCCTAACTGATAGTGAAATGTTGAATTTAGCAGAGAAAATTTTTGGTACTACAGACAATAAGCATCCTGGCGTTTCAAATTTTTTAAACCTAGGTAATATACTTGTTTCTGGGCCAATTAAAGTTTTAAACTATAGCTATTTTCCAAAAGACTTTCCTGGAACTTTTGCCACTGCTCCCGAAATTAGGGAAATGCTTAATAAAGCAGGATGGTCTACTACTGTTGCATTTCAAACCAGAAATCCTATGCATAGAGCCCATGAAGAACTATGTAAAATGGCTTTGGAAAGATTAAAAGCAGATGGAGTTCTAATACACATGACTCTGGGTAAACTTAAAGATGGTGACATACCTGGTGATGTTAGGAATGAAGCAATAGAAAAAATGGTTGAGCTCTATTTTCCTGAAAATACAGTTATAATTTCAGGTTTTGGGTTTGATATGCTTTATGCAGGACCAAGAGAAGCCCTCTTGCATGCTGTATTTCGTCAGAATTGCGGATGTTCTCACCTCATAGTTGGACGAGATCATGCTGGTGTAGGGGATTACTATGGCCCATTTGAGGCACAAGAAATGTTTAATCAAGATATGGTCAAGAATTCACTAAAAATAAAAATATTTTCTGCTGATCACACTGCATATTCAAAGAAATTAAAAGAAGTTGTCATGATGCGAGATGTGGATGATCATAGCAAAGATGATTTTGTATTACTGTCAGGAACAAAAGTTAGAGAAATGCTGTCAAATGGAGAAGAGCTACCTCCAGAATTTGCCAGAAAAGAAGTCGCAGAAATACTAATGAAGTACTATCAATCCCTTTAGATTATGTGGTTAAAAAGAATATACTTATTTTCTAATAAGTCATTCCAAACACATAAATAATATATTATAATCCTTCACAAGCACGAATTTAAATAGGAGAGATTTATGCCATTGTTAGAAAAATCTGTAACAGGAAACTCAGTCACAAGTAAGGGCATTACATCATTTACGAACGACAAAATATCTCTACCAAAATTTTCAAAAATAACTGAAGGCCCTGTAAAGTCATCTAAAAGGAGCCAAAAACTGCAGGCATAAATTAAATCCGGAGAAATTATGTTAACAACTAACCCATTTGCTGAAAACGTCCTGAATATACCATCTTATGCATTACAAGGATTCTTAATCCTCATGGTTATATTTACCATCGGTGGCGTTCTTCTGGATATGATGCATAAGAAGAATGTTAAGTTTTTTTTTGAGAATGCAAAAAAAGCTAAACTGTCAGCTACCAAATCTGTAGCAACCGGTAAAAAAGTTTCAATCATAGTAAAAACACTAGCTCATGATGTTGCAACTTCAGCAGAATTCTGTGGTGTAACAAGAAGAATTACACATTTATTAGGGATGTATGGAACCATCTTTTTTTGGATAGCATCTGCAGTGATGATTTTCAACACAGCATCTACATCAACTTTTTATCCTTTGTTATGGCATGTTGGTGCAATAATGACATGTGTAGGTGGTTACTGGTTTTGGTTTGTACAAAGAGTAGACGTAAGAGCGGAAGGAAATGGTTGGAGCAGAATTGTTTTTGCTGACTTATTCGTCCTTTCATTGGTGGCAACTTCAACTTTTGGTTTATTATGGTCTTTCTTTCAAGCATCAAATTCTATTGGTTTAGCAACTCTATTTTTCGTCTTGTTTGTTATCTCTAATGTAGTCCTATTCGGTGGAGTATACTGGTCTAAATTTGCTCATATGTTTTATAAACCAGGAGCTGCAATTCAAAAACACTTGGCTGAAGAAGACGGATCAAGAGATGACCTACCTGAACCAGCAGATTTACCAAAACAATATGGTCTGGGTATTAAACGTTCTGAGCCACAAAACTATTAATGAATTTAAGTAGATTAACGGAGAAATAATTATGTCAACTTTTGTATATATGACCAGATGCGATGGATGCGGACACTGTGTCGATATCTGTCCATCAGATATTATGCATATCGATAAACTCATTCGACGCGCAGTGAATATAGAACCAAATTTTTGTTGGGAATGCTATTCGTGCGTTAAAGCTTGCCCACAAAATGCTATTGATGTTCGCGGGTATGCTGATTTTGCACCAATGGGACACAAAGTACGTGTTCTTAGAGAAGAAGAAAAAGGTGTTATAAGTTGGAAAATTAAATTTAGAAATGGTCATATGAAAAGCTTCGTATCACCAATTACAACTAAGCCATGGGGCAAACATATACCTCATTTAGCAGAGAAAGATGTCCCAAACAAAGAAGCACATGCAAACAATACATTATATGGCGAGCCAACATATTTAAAAACTGGCAAAGTTCCAGTATCAAACACAGGTCTTCCTGTAATGGAAAAAGTTGGGAAACTTAAACAAGGAGTATACTACTAATGGCTAATTACAAAACACATTATGAAGATTGCGACATCTTAGTCGTTGGTGGTGGTATGGCTGGAACTGGTGCCACTTTTGAAGCAAGGTATTGGGGCCGTGACATGAAAATCATTTGTGCAGAAAAAGCAAATATAGATCGGAGTGGTGCAGTTGCTCAAGGTTTATATGCAATCAACTGTTATATGGGTATGCAATGGGATGAGAATCAACCCGAAGACCATGTAAGGTATGCAAGAAATGATTTAATGGGAATGGTCCGCGAGGATTTGGCTTATGATATGGCTCGCCATGTAGATTCATGTGTACATATGTTCGAAGAATGGGGATTACCATTAATGCGTAATGAAAAAACGGGACAGTATCAGAGAGAAGGAAAGTGGCAGATTATGATACACGGTGAAAGCTACAAACCAATTGTTGCTGAAGCAGCAAAAAAATCTGCAGATAAAATTTACAATAGGGTTATGATAACTCATTTGTTAATGGATGAAACAAACGATAACCGTGTTGGAGGTGCTACAGGCTTTAACATGCGTACAGGTGACCACTATGTCTTTCGAGCAAAAGCTGTAATTTGTGCAGCTGGTGGAGCATCACATATATTTAAGCCACGTGCAGTCGGTGAAGGCATGGGACGTACTTGGTACGCTCCGTGGAGCAACGGTTCTGCCTATGCATTACCAATAGCCGTTGGCGCCAAAATGACGCAAATGGAAAACCGTATCGTTTTAACAAGATTTAAAGATGGTTATGGACCAGTAGGGGCTTATTTCTTACATCTTAAAACATATACACAAAACGCAAATGGGGATAACTATGAAAAAACATGGTATGACCAAACTAAAGAAATGGTTGGTGAATATATAGATCATATACCAACACCAACATGTTTACGAAATCATGCATTCATACAAGAAACAGCAGCTGGAAGAGGACCTATCCATATGGTTACAATGGAAGCATTTCAAGACCCTCATCTTGAAGTAATTGGATGGGAAAATTTCTTAGGTATGACTGTTGGACAAGCAGTTGTTTGGGCTTCTCAAGATATTGATCCAAAATATCAAAACCCTGAATTAACCACATCTGAACCGTATGTAATGGGTTCACATGCGACATGCTCTGGTGCATGGGTCAGTGGCCCTGAAGATATCTCAGGAGGTATTCCAGAATACTTTTGGGGATATAACAGAATGATGACTATTGATGGTCTTTTCGCAGCTGGAGACGCAGCTGGTGGAACTGCACATGCGTTTTCTTCAGGATCATTCACAGAAGGAAGACTATGTGCTAAAGCAGCAGTTCAATATATTAATGATGGAAAAGCCAATGATATATCTGTGACTGAAAAACAATGTGAAAAATTTAAAGAGATAATTTATAAACCTCTTGAGAATTATACAGTTGGTCGTAACGAAATTACGGCTGGTACAGTTTCTCCAAGTTATATTCTTCCAATTCAAGGTCTACAAAGACTACAAAAGATAATGGATGATTATGTTGGTGGTATTGGTACAAACTATATGACTAATGGTAATGGCTTAAAAAGAGGATTAGAGTTACTAGGAATATTAGAGGAAGATCTTGAGAATGTTGGAGCAGAGGATTTGCATCAACTAATGCGCGCGTGGGAATTAAAACATAGAGCGCTTGTATCTCAATGTGTCGCTGAACATACAATGTTTAGAGAAGAAACTAGATGGCCTGGTTACTATTATAGAGGAGATTTCTTGAAGTTAGACGATGACAACTGGCACTGTTTAACAGTATCGAGACGTGATCCAAAAACTGGGAAATTTACTCTCGAAAAAGCACCACTTTATCACTTAATTGATGAAGAGACTGAAACTGAAAAGAAAGCATAAATTAGTAGTATCGTGAGTTGCTAATGAATCTTGTTAATATGACGGATGATGAGATTTTAAAGATTGCAAATCCAATTTGGGATGGACTTATTAAATCTTCGAACAAGAAAGATTATGGTGGTTTCACAAAACATTTTTCTAAACAAATGTTATTTGGTGCTAACGAAGTAGAGATTGGCAAACAATGGGCGAGTAATAAAATGCTCACCAGCTTATCTCAAGAAAGAGAATTTTTTGGTTGCTTGAGGCGAAATCATCATGTTACTGTTTTGTTTAAACAAACAAGTACAGAAGTTAGTGGAGAGTATCTAGGTCGATTAGTTTTAGGCATTGAGGATGATCTAGTTAAAGTTTTTGGTGCAACAATATTTTAAAATAGTCTTTAAAGTATTTACAAACTATCTTCAAATTTAAAATGCAAAATACTTCAATAAAAGATATTAATAATAATTTTAGATTTATTCTTCTATCAGATACACATGGGTATTTAAACCCAAATATTTTTAATTTGGTACAAGAAAATGATTATGTCTTTCATGCTGGTGATATTATGGATATAAATATAATAAATAACTTACAATCAGCCTGTAAAAATATTTTTGCCGTTAATGGTAATAATGATTCTTATAATGAACTAGTTGATATAGTTGAGGTAAATACTCCAGTAGGTAAAGTGATACTAACGCATGGGGATAAACACTATCCTGACTATCATGAGTCATTAAGAGATTCATTTCCTGGCGCGTTTTTAATAATTTATGGTCATACTCATCATCATGTTATAGATATGGCTAAAAAACCATATATTATAAACCCAGGAGCAGCTGGACAGACGAGGACACAGGGTGGGGCATCATGTGTAATTATAACTAACGGTGATAATGGCCTTTCCATAGAATTAAAAAAATTTAAAACTAATTAGGATTTATTAATAAAGCTTGACATATTCTGAAAAGACATTACTATATTAATATTCGTTGGCAAATCACAACTCAATTCAATTTTAAAAACATTTAGAGGAAAATTTTTAGTGAGTTTAGTACTTAATGTTACAGATGATAGTTTCGAAACTGAAGTTTTGAAATCCGACAAACCAGTCTTAATTGATTTTTGGGCGGAGTGGTGTGGACCATGTAAGGTATTAGGGCCAATAATAGATGATGTAGCTCCTGAATTTGAGGGCAAAGTTAGATTCACAAAAATTAATATAGATGAAAACCCAAACACTGCACCCAAATATGGTATAAGAGGAATTCCAACTATTATGATATTCAAAAATGGCGATCTTGCTGCAACCAATGTAGGCGTACTAACCAAATCAGAACTCACAAATTTTTTAAACGAGAATATTTAACTTTTATAAGACTACTAAATATATATCATCTTTCCAATTAATAAACATACAACAAAAATAATATGAACTTAACAGAACTAAAAGAAAAGCCAATACAAGAACTTGTAGAAATGGCTGAAAAAATGGGAGCGGAAAATGTTGGAAGACTAAGAAAGCAAGATGTAATATTCACTATTTTGAAAAACCATTCTTCTAGCGGTGAAGATATTTCAGGTGGTGGTGTTTTGGAGATATTACAAGATGGTTTTGGTTTTTTAAGAAATGCAGGAAGTTCATATTTAGCTGGACCAGACGATATTTATGTCTCACCGAGTCAAATTCGAAAATTTTCACTAAGAACTGGTGATACTGTAGCAGGTAAAATCAGACCTCCCAAAGAAGGTGAGAGATATTTTGCTTTATTGAAAGTTGATAATGTTAATTTTGATTCTACAGAAAATTCCAAACATAAAATACTTTTTGAAAATCTTACTCCACTTCATGCAAACAAAAGACTTAGACTAGAATGTGGTAATGGTAGTCGTGAGGATATATCTGGGAGACTTGTGGATATTGCTGCACCTATTGGTAAAGGTCAGAGAGGTCTTGTTATATCTCCGCCAAAAGCAGGAAAAACTATTATGTTGCAACAAATAGCTCAAAGCTTAATCACAAACAATCCTGAATCTATACTTATCGTCTTGCTAATAGACGAAAGACCTGAAGAAGTCACAGAAATGTCACGAATGGTTAAGGGCGAAGTAGTTGCAAGTACTTTTGATGAACCAGCCCATAGACATGTTCAGGTTGCTGAAATGGTGATAGAAAAAGCAAAAAGGCTTGTAGAGCATAAAAAAGATGTAATTATACTTCTAGATTCAATCACTCGACTAGCAAGAGCATATAACACTATTGCTCCTTCGTCAGGTAAAGTGTTATCTGGTGGTGTGGATGCTAATTCACTAACAAAACCTAAAAGATTTTTCGGTGCAGCAAGGAATATTGAGGAAGGGGGTAGTTTGACAATTTTAGCAACTGCATTAATTGATACTGGCTCAAAAATGGATGAGGTTATTTATGAGGAATTTAAAGGAACCGGTAATATGGAAGTACATTTAGACAGACGTATTGCTGAAAAAAGAATTTATCCTGCAATTAATATTAATCGCTCAGGTACCAGAAGAGAAGAGCTTTTAACAACTCCCGATGAGCTACAGAAAATTTGGATACTAAGAAAAGTACTTCATTCAATGGATGAGTTAGATGCCATGGAATTTATGTTAAATAAACTTCAGTCGACAAAAACTAATTCTGAATTTTTCGATTCTATGAAAAGATAATTAGGCTCCGATATCTTCACGGTAGAATACTAATTTCTGATTTTGTTTAGTCAGGCCTTCATCTTCAAATATTTTTATTTTTTTAATATTTTCATATGCTATTTCCAGTGCTTCAGCCTTGGTATCCGCATAGACATTAACTGATAATAATCGCCCACCTATAGCCACAATCTTATTATTAACTAATTTAGTACCAGCATGAAAAACTTTAATTTTTTTACTTTCTTTAATATCACTTAAATCTATATAAAAATCTTTTACATATTTTCCTGGATAACCATCTGCAGCCAGAACTATGGTACAGCAAGATTCATTATTTGGTTCCTCTAACTTATCTAAATTTAGATCTTTAATTTCTGCTTTCGGTTCATTTAGTATTAAATCCAGTAAGTCAATATTTTTATTTTGTAGTGTCATTATTATATTTTGCGTCTCCGGATCACCCAATCTACAGTTATATTCCAGTACTTTCATATTGTTCTTACTATCTATCATTAAACCAATATATAAAAAGCCCAAATAACCATTATCTAGATTCTTGTTATATGAATTTATACCTATTATTGTGTTAACCATAATTTTCTCAATATCTAGATGTAATTTAAATACTACATTCTTATGTTCATATGACAATGGGTGGCTAATAGCTCCCATACCGCCCGTATTAGGCCCATTGTTATACTCATCTCTAGACTTATAATCTTTGGTCCATGGAAGCCCTATTTCGAAGGAGCATCCTCTATAATTACACACATAGATAGCTGATAATTCTTGCCCATTTAAGAATTCCTCTATAACAATATAATCTGAATGATCCGAGGCTAGAAGATTGTCTATTGCATTATTTGTTTCAGTTAATGAGTTTGAAACTACCACTCCCTTACCAGCAGCTAATCCATCTGCTTTAATAACCAAAGGGTGTTTTTTATCTTTAACAAAATTTTTTGCTTCAACAGATGAAGAAAACATATCATAACTTGCTGTTGGAATTTTATAATTATTCATAAATTCTTTTGAGAAGACTTTAGAGCCTTCTAGAAGAGCATAGCTTTTGGTAGGACCAAATATTTTAAGATTATTTTTATTAAATTCATCTACAATGCCATTCATGAGCGGATCTTCTGGACCAATAATAGTCAAACCAATTTCTTTCTTTTTAGCAAACTCTATAAGCGCAGGGATATCTTTAGTGTTAATGTTTATATTCTCGATAGCTGGTTCCTGAGCTGTACCCCCATTACCTGGGCAGACATATACTTTTTCAACTTTTTCAGAGGAAGATAATTTCCATGCAATAGCGTGCTCTCTTCCTCCTTGACCTATAACAAGTATTTTCATCTTCATATATTAGTGTTTAAAGACTCTAACGCCACTAAGAACCATAGACATCTTATGACTATTTACGACGTCTATTATATCTTGATCTTTAATAGAACCGCCAGGCTGAATAATTGCTGTTACACCTATTTTCTTTGCTAAATCAACATTATCTCTAAATGGAAAAAACGCCTCAGAGGCCATAACACATCCTTTGAGTGAAATTCCATGATTTTTTGCCTTTGTCTTAGCAATGTTTGTAGAGTCTATACGGCTCATTTGTCCAGCACCAATACCGAGCGTTCTGCCATTTTTTGCAAACACAATTGAGTTAGATTTTACGTAACGTGCTACTTTGAATGCAAATAAAAGATCATTTATTTGATTAGCTGTTGGCTTTTTTATTGTAACAACATTGAGGTCTTTCTTTGTAAGTACAATAGAGTCAGTTTCTTGAATTAGTACTTTATTTTGCAAGGTTTTCATTTCAATCTTTGAGCCACTATTTGAAAATTCTTTTATTTCTAATAATCTTATATTAGGTTTCTTTTTAATTATTTCAGCACATTTTCCTTCATATTTAGGCGCAACTATTACTTCTACAAATTGTTGAGAAATTATTTTATTGAGTAATTTAGAGTCAAGTTTTTTGTTAAAAGCTAAAATACCGCCAAACGCTGAAGTTGGGTCAGTCTTAAAGGCAAGATTATATGATTTCAAAAGACTATCCGATTCAGCAACTCCGCATGGATTAGCATGTTTCACAATCACACAAGCTGGTTTTTTGAATTGTTTAACACAAGAAAGAGCACTTTCTGTATCTACAAGATTATTGTAGGATAAATCTTTGCCAGCAATCTGATTATAATCAAAACCTGATATTTTTGAGTTTTGAATTTTATATATTGCAGACTTTTGATGTGGATTTTCTCCATATCTCAATTGATTTTTTTTATTTAGCCTTATGTCCAATATTTCAGGAAAAGTATTTTTCAATATAGAATCTTTATTATCAAGATATTCAAATATTTTTGCATCATATGCTGATATTTTCTTAAATACCTTTTTTGCTAATTGCAGCCTAGTTTGACTCGAAACTTTATGGGAAACTTTAAGTTCATTAATGATCTTATCATAATCATCTGGTTCTGTGACGACTGTAACTCTTTGATGGTTTTTAGCAGCAGCCCTCAACATTGTTGGTCCCCCTATATCAATGTTCTCTATTGCATTTTCAAAGGTACAGTTCTTCTTAGATATTGTATTTTCAAATGGATATAGATTAACTACGACCATATCTATGAGGTAATAGTCAAGTTTTTTTAGATTTGATAACGATGATTGGTTCTTAGCTAGGATACCAGCATGAATTTTTGGATGAAGCGTCTTGACTCTACCTTCTAAAATCTCTTCAAATTCAGTAAAATCTGAAATAGCTATATTCTTGATTTTCTTTGCAGTCAAGAATTTTGCAGTACCACCTGTTGATAGAATTATATATTTCTGGGATATTAGTTCTTTTGCTAATTTATCTATATTTCTTTTATCTGATACACTTATGATTGCAAATTTCTTATTATTTGATTTCATTTATACAATGATACCGTAATCTTTAATTCTTTTAATCAGAGTACCTCTATTAATTCCTAGATAGCTAGCGGTTTTTGTTACATTTCCCCCTAAATGAGTTAATACAGCAGAAATAAGTGATTTTTCTACTTCAGAGATAAATAAATCATGAAGATTACTTACTCCTTGTCCATTCATCTTATTTATATAGCTGATTGTTTCGTTTTTAATAGTCTTACTGATCGAACTTGATGTATTTTTTTTTGTTTTTTCCATCTATTAGCTACACACCCCGGTGATGTCAATGCATATGAGCAATGATTTTAATTTAAAATCGTTTTATTATATTACAGGCTTAATGAATGCCGATAAAGAGATAATTTGCTAATTTTTCTTAATAAATTGATTAAGTGTATTAATTGTAAAGTCACCATTTACAAAAAAATCACTCGTTAAAAGACTCTTATGAAGAGGAATATTAGTTTTTATACCTTGAATAACTGTTTCATCTAGAGCAAACAACATTTTCTTGATAGCTGTGCTCCTATCTTCAGCGTGAGTTACTATTTTTGCTATTAATGAGTCATAACTTGGTGGAACATCATATCCAGAATAAATATGAGAATCTACGCGAACACCAGGCCCGCCAGGCGGATGAAAAACACTAATATGTCCTGGTGATGGCATAAAGTTATCTGGATCTTCAGCGTTAATTCTACATTCAATTGAGTGTCCTTTGAAAACCACATCTTTTTGTGTGAGTATAATCTTTCTATTTGATGCAACTAAAATTTGTTCTGAAATTAAATCTATGCCTGTGACAAATTCGCTGACAGGATGCTCCACCTGTATTCTCGTATTCATTTCTATAAAACTAAATGAACCATCCTGATATAAAAATTCAAAAGTACCTGCGCCTGTATAACCAAGTTTTTTACAAGCTTTTGTACAAATATCACCGATTTTACTTATAGCTTCTCGTGATATATTTACCGCGCTAGTTTCTTCAATGACTTTCTGATTGCGTCTTTGAAGAGAGCAATCTCTTTCTCCTAAATGTATTGCATTCCCATGATTATCACATAGAACTTGAATTTCAATATGTCTAGGTTTATCAAAATACTTCTCAAAATATAGATCTCCATTACCAAAAGCATTTTCAGCTTCTGTTTTTGTTATATTCATCGCTTTGGCAAAATCTTTTGCTTGATTGACTATCATCATACCTCTTCCACCACCACCATGTATTGCTTTTAACATGATAGGAAACCCTATTTTTTCAGCTTTTTTAATATTAGATTTAATATCGTCTGGGAGAATTCCATCGTATCCTGGAATGCATGGTACACCAAATTCTTTCATAGCATTCTTTGCTTTAATTTTATCACCCATCTTTTTTAATACTTTACTGCTTGGACCTATAAATATAAATTTATTAGTTTCTACTATCTCGGCAAACTGAGCAGATTCAGACAAAAAACCATAGCCTGGATGTATCGCATCTGCATTTGTTAATTCAGCTGCACTAATGATAGAAGGTATATTTAGATAGCTTTTTTTTGGGTCAGCAGAACCTATACAAACAGATTCATCAGCCATTTTAACATGAGGCAATTGTCTATCTACCGTTGAATGTACAGCAACTGTTTTAATTCCTAATTTCTTGCAAGCACGCAGTATACGTAATGCTATTTCACCTCTGTTGGCAATTAATATTTTTTGAATCATATTATTTTATAATAAAAAGAGGTTGTCCATATTCAACAGGTTCAGCATCATCGACAAGAATATCTACGATAGTTCCATTTTTTTCTGCTGTAACTTGGTTCATCATCTTCATTGCTTCTAGTATGCAGACAGTATCCCCTTTGTTGACTTTTTGCCCTTTTTCTACAAAAGGTTTTGAATCAGGAGATGCAGATCTATAAAAAGTTCCAACCATAGGTGAGGTAATAGCATCTCCATCTGGTATATTTTTTTCAGGCGCAGGTACAATCGGTTGAGAAGCTACGTTGATATTTGGTTGACTAACTGGTGCAACCAATTGCGGATTAGGCTGTTGAACATTCGAAGCTCTTGAAAGTTTAATAGCTTCTTCACCCTCTTTAACTTCTATCTCTGAAATATTAGACTCCTCTAATAATTCAATAAGCTTCTTAATCTTTCTTAAATCCATAATTATTTATCTCTTAAGTAATTTTTTGCTCTTCTCATGGCTAAACCATAACCACCAACTCCACAACCAATTATACAGCCAATGCTAATATCACTCAGAAAAGATTTTTTTCTAAATTCTTCTCTTTCAAAAATATTTGAAATATGTACTTCTATAAAAGGAATTTTAGTACTCAAAAAAGTATCTCTTAGAGAGATGCTAGTATGTGTTAATGGTCCTGGATTTATTATTATTACATCAGTTGAATTTTTATTTGCATCTTGAATTGAATTTATAATTTCATGTTCTGCATTTGATTGAATACAATCTAGTTCATGCCCAGCATCTTCTGCGCTAGATTTGAGTTTACTCTCAATTTCATCTAGAGTTACATCACCATATATTTCTGGCTCTCTCGTCCCGAGCAGATTTAAATTAGGACCGTTGATAAGAAGAATTCTAGACAATTTTACCCCTAAATTGTAATTTTAATAGAAGTTAGCAGATAATTGCAGAATTTACAAGGGATTTAAATTATTTGAAACTAAAGTTTCATTTAATTTAGTATATTTTTCAAGAAAGGTCTCCGCATCTATAAAGCCTACAATCCTAGCAGTCCTTATTTCTTTTCCATCTCTATTGAAAAAAAGTATAGCTGGTGGTCCAAACAGTTTATGATCTTTTAAAAATTTTGTATTATCATTATTTGTCTTAGTGATATCTAATTTAATTAGGTTTAAATTTTTTAATTTTAGAGCAACTTCTTCGTTACTAAAAGTATATTTATCTAACTCTTTGCATGCTACACACCAATCTGCATAAAGGTCCACCATTGTGATTGTTGATGCATTTTTAATTCTTGAGTAGAGTTCTTGAGTTTCAGTTACCTCGATAAACTTATTTGGACTCTCCTTTTCTATAAAACTCGTTACAGGATCAAATGTTTTATGGCTGTTAACCCCATAAATTTGGAGGGTAGAGTAGAAAATTAATAAAAATAGTGGACTTAGATTTATTAACGATTTATGCGTTAATGATTTAGTATAAATTAATGCAATTAGAAGTGATAAGATTGCCCATAGATATGCTGCTATTTGTATTGAGACTATTCTTTCAATCAACCATATAGCTACTACTAAGAATAAAACTCCAAATATTTTATTTATTATTTGCAGATAGGACCCAAATCTTTTTATGAGCTCTGATGCAGATGTACCTAATATTAACAAGGGCATGCCCATGCCTAACCCTAAAGAAAAAAGTGCTGCACCACCAATTAAATAATCGTTAGTTGTTGCAATATAAATTAATGCCCCTATGAGGGGAGCTGTCACACATGGTCCAACAATTAATGCTGATAATGATCCCATTATTCCAACACCCACATATGTTCCTGATTTTTTTTCATTTGATTTAGAGATGAGCAAGTTTTGTATAAATCTTGGCATCTGCAGAGTTATAATATTAAACATCGATAGAGATAAAATTATAAATAATATTGCGAAACCTGATAAGACATATGGATTTTGAAGATCAGCCTGTATATTACTCCCAGATAGAGCAATCAGAATGCCTGCTAAAGCATAAGTTAAAGACATTGAGAGCACATATGTCGCTGATAACAAAAATGACTTTCGAGTTGTAATATTATTACCTTGACCCACTATAAGACCGGTTAATATAGGTATCATAGGAAAAACACAAGGTGTAAATGATAAAAGAATTCCTGCTATAAAAAATAAAATTATATTTAAAATAACAGATTGTTCAAATAATTGCTGACTAATTAGATTATGATTAGCCGACAGGTTGGTTTTTTTAAAATAATAATCACTAAGCGTATATTCATTAAGAAAGAATTCCTGGGTAATTGGAGGATAGCATAATCCCGCATCTGCACACCCTTGATATTTTACTATTAATTTCGAATTAGAATGTAATTTATCAATATAGATATCTGCTTTAGTAGTATTATAAAATACATCAACATCACCAAAAAATTCATCTGTTTTTTTTATGCCATCAGGCATATTTATTTTTGTAATTTGAGTTTTGGAATCATTTATATTGAATTCAAACATCCCAACGTAAAGGTAATAACCTTTAGCAATATCCCACTTTACTTCTAGGTGGTTTTTATCTACCTCTCTAATCGAAATCTTAAATGCTTCAGATGGAGATAGAAAGTCAGAATCGCTATCAGATAAGATATCTGCGTTTAGATGCATTGGCATTAAAGCTAATGTCAATATAAATAAAAAATGTTTCATATGCTATCCCATTACTTCTCAGTCTTGATATATAGTATCTTATCTACTATAGAAATTTTGTCTATAAATGATAGTGTAAGAGTTGATATTATGAATATAAAGAAAATTATTACTATTTTTGTGTTACTTGTTCCAATCCTAGAAATTGTCTTGTTTGTCGAGATTGGCTCAATAATTGGAAGTTTCAATACAATTTTAATAATCATAATCACCGCTTTTTTAGGCATATATTTGATTAAATACAATGCGTCAATATATATGTCTGAAATTCAAGGTAAATTAATGAGAGGAATAAGGCCAGACCAAGAGATATTATCTGGGATTGTCATATTTATTTGTGGAATTTTGCTGTTAATACCAGGCTTTTTAACAGACTCCATTTCAGCAATATTTTTATTCAAGCCTTTCAGGTCTTACTTAATCAGGAAATATGCTACATCAGGAAGAACCGGAAGCCGAAGAAGAACCAGTGGCAATGTTATAGACGTAGATCACACAGAAGACAAATAAAGTAACATAATTACACTTGAAATTTAGCAAAAGGTCGCTATATTAACTATCTAAGAGTATAAAGGACTCAAATTAATAATTAACGAGGATAAATATGAAAATAAGACCATTACATGATCGTGTGATTATAAGAAGAATGGAAGAAGAGAAGACCTCTCCCGGAGGCATTGTGATTCCTGATTCTGCAACAGAAAAGCCTGTAAAAGGAGAGGTGGTAGCCGTAGGAAAAGGTAAAATACTTGAAAATGGCGACATAAGACCATTAGACGTAAAGGTAGGTGACACGATTTTATTTGGTAAATATTCAGGCACTGAAGTTAGTGTAGACGGTGAAGAATTACTTGTTATGCGAGAAGATGACATAACAGCAATAGTAAGTTAACAATTAATAGCATTTTTTAGAGGAATACAAAATGACAGCAAAAGAAGTAAAGTTTGGAGATGATGCAAGAAAAAGACTGGTTGCAGGGGTAAATGTACTTGCTAATGCAGTTAAAACAACTTTAGGGCCAAAAGGAAGAAACGTAGTTTTAGATAAATCTTTTGGAGCGCCAACGGTGACTAAAGACGGCGTATCTGTAGCTAAGGAAATAGAGCTAAAAGATAAATTTGAAAATATGGGAGCACAAATGGTAAAAGAAGTTGCGTCCCAAACTTCAGATATCGCTGGCGATGGTACTACAACAGCAACAGTAGTCGCGCAATCAATTCTAAAAGAAGGCTTAAAATGTGTTGCGGCAGGCATGAACCCAATGGATTTGAAAAGAGGTATTGATAAGGCAGTGACTGTAGCGGTTGAAAGTTTACAAAAAATGTCAAAGCCTTGCACAGATCAAAGTGCTATAGAGCAAGTGGGTACAATTTCTGCAAACTCTGATACTAATATAGGTTCTATCATTGCTGAAGCAATGGGTAAAGTAGGTAAAGAAGGTGTTATAACAGTCGAAGAAGGACAGTCCCTAGAAAATGACTTGGATGTTGTTGAAGGAATGCAATTTGATAGAGGGTACTTATCGCCATATTTTGCGACTAATCAACAGAATATGACTACAGAATTAGAGGATCCCTTCGTCCTCTTATATGATAAAAAAATAACTAATATCAAAGATATGCTGCCAATACTAGAAGGAGTTGCAAAAGCGAGTAAGCCACTCTTAATTATTGCAGAAGATGTAGAAGGAGAAGCACTAGCCACACTAGTCGTCAACAGTATAAGAGGAATTGTGAAAGTTGCTGCGGTGAAAGCACCAGGTTTTGGTGATAGAAGAAAAGCTATGTTAGAAGATATAGCAATTCTAACTGGTGGCACAGTTATCGCAGAAGAGGTTGGGCTCAGCTTAGAAAAAGCTGATATAAGTGTATTAGGTACAGCTAAAAAAATAAATGTAACTAAAGAAAACACAATTATCATCGATGGCGGCGGCAAAAAAGCTACGATAGAAAGTCGTGTTAACCAAATCAGAGCCCAAATTGAAGAAGCAACTTCTGATTATGATAAAGAAAAAATGCAAGAAAGAGTAGCTAAACTTGCTGGAGGTGTTGCGGTAATAAAAGTTGGAGCTGCTACTGAAGTTGAAATGAAAGAGAAAAAAGCCAGAGTTGAGGATGCCCTTCATGCAACAAGAGCCGCAGTTGAGGAAGGCGTTGTTCCTGGTGGTGGAGTAGCAATGATTAGAGCGAGATCTGCTTTAGAAAAACTTAAAGGTGATAATTCTGATCAAGACCAAGGAATACAAATTGCTAGACAAGCTATGCAGGAACCACTTCGACAAATTGTTACAAATGCTGGAGAAGAAGGTTCAGTAATACTAGCAAAAGTTGAAGATGGAAAAGACTCTTTTGGTTACAATGCGGCAACATCCGAGTTTGGAGATATGCTAAAAATGGGTATATTAGATCCAACAAAGGTAACTAGAACTGCTCTTCAAAATGCATCTTCTATTGCAGGATTGATGATAACAACAGAGTGCATGGTTACCGAATTAGCATCGGATGAGCCGGCTGCTGCTGGTGCTCCAGCAATGCCTGACATGGGTGGCATGGGTGGTATGGGCATGGGTGGCATGGGAATGTAATCCAAGCTTTTTGTAACTAATACAAACTTATTTCAAAGCCTCTAATCACTAGGGGCTTTGTTATTTTTAGTTTAGTATGTTATTTATGAATAAGATATGGCTTAAAAGTTACCCTAAAAATATTCCTGAATCTATAGGTGAGTTATCCAACAGCTCTATTTGCGATATGATGAAAAAAGCATCGCATAAGTATTCAAAAAATATCGCATTCACAAATTTAAATTCAAAATTAACCTATAGGGATGTTGATAAATATTCTGATAATTTTGGTGCTTTTCTCCAAAAAAAATTATCTATCAGCAGAGGCTCTAAGGTTGCAATTATGCTGCCTAATTTACTTACCTATCCAGTTACCCTGTTTGGAGCTTACAAAGCTGGAGCAACAGTTATTAACATCAATCCATTATATAAGAGCAGAGAAATAGAAAGTGCATTAAATGATTCTAATGCCGAAACAATTATCGTACTAGATAGATTTTTAAACGAACTTGAGATCATAATAAAGAAAACTAATATTAAAAATGTAATAGTTTGTTCTATTACTGACCTCTTATCTTTCCGAATGTCCTTATTAGTTAAAACTATAATGTTTTTTAAAAAATCAAATATCAAACTAGATAAAGATTATATAATATTTGCCGATACTATTACTAACAAATATAATTTAGAAAATGTCACTTTAGAATTAGATGATGTTGCTCTTTTACAATATACAGGTGGTACAACAGGAAAATCTAAAGCCGCAGTATTAACCCATAATAATATTTTATCAAATATGCAGCAACTTAACTTATGGGTTGATTCAAATATTGAAGAAGGTAAAGAAATAATAATAACTGCTTTACCTCTCTACCATATATTTTCATTTACTGTAAATTTTTTATACTTTTATAGCATTGGATCTAACAATGTTCTAATTACAAATCCTCGTGATTTAAAGAGCTTTGTTAAAGAATTATCCAAATATAAGTTCACTGTGGTAACTGCTGTTAATACACTATTTAATTTATTATTAACTAGTTCTGTTTTCAAAAAAATTAATTTTGACTCTCTTAAATTCTCTGTTGGAGGAGGAATGTCTGTATTAAGTGCTACTGCTAAAAAATGGAGTGAAATAACACAGACTGAAATTACCCAAGGTTACGGTTTGACAGAAACATCACCTATAGTATCTATAAATATTATAGGTGAGAAATTTAACGGAACTATAGGTTTGCCTGTCCCTTCTACTGATATTTCGATTAGAGATGACTCTGGACAAGAATTAGATGCTGGTGAAGCAGGAGAATTATGTGTAAAGGGGCCACAAGTAATGTCTCAGTACTGGAATAACAAAGAAGAGTCATTAAACTCTTTTACGCATGATGGTTTTCTAAAAACAGGAGATATCGCAAAAATAAACGAAGATGGTTTAATCACTATTGTTGATAGAAAAAAAGATATGATTATTTCATCTGGATTTAATGTATATCCAAATGAGATTGAAGATTATGTATCTCAACATCCAGATGTCATTGAATGTGGTGTAATTGGTATTGATGATTCTAATAGAGGGGAAAGTATACATTTATTTATAGTAAAATCTTCTGAATTACTTACTGAGATGGATGTAATCGCATATTGTAAAAAAGGATTAACTATATATAAGATACCCAAGAGAGTCATTTTTATCAAAGAAATACCTAAAAATAATGTAGGCAAGATATTAAGAAGAAAATTAAGAGACCTTTAATTATTAATCAAATATAATTAGATGATCTATTTCAGGTTTAATCCCTATAACTTCGTTAATAGCATGATTATGATGGCTCGAAGTGTAACAAAATACTGTCTCATCTTTTGTTAATTCTAGTTTATATAAAAAATCAGAACCATGAAATATTTTCTCAATTACTTTAGCGGATTGTGTAGAGTCATCATCATGAATTATATCGTCGGGCCTTATCATTACAACTACCTTTGATCCTGGGGCAAATTTTGATGTATTACCAAATAATTTTCCAAGATTAGTAGATACATGATTCATATCTACAACAGAACCATTTATGAAGCTACCTATACCGCAAAACTGCGCAATCTCTTTTGTAAGGGGCTTATGGTAAAGATTATAAGCAGTATCACATTGCATAATCTTTTTATTATCAAGAAATGCAATTTTATCAGATAATTGAAATGCTTCTTTTATATTATGAGTAATTACTATAGCAGTAATTTTTTCTTCCTTAAGAAGTTTTTTAACATCCGATAATAATGTGTCTTTTAATTCTTCATCTAATGCGCTAAAGGGCTCATCTAATAGTAAAATTTCCGGTTTAGGAGCTAATGCTCTAGCTATAGCAACCCTTTGTTGTTGACCACCAGATATTTCGTGAGGGAAACTCTCTAAAATCTGAGAAATACCAAGTAACGAGGCAAGTCTATCTAATCTATTTAATTTTTGGTCTATACAATTTTTTGATATACCAAAAAGAATATTATCTTTACAGTTTAAATGAGGGAATAAAGCTAAATCCTGAAATATAATCCCAATATTTCTTTTTTGCGGCTCAACTTTTGTCACCATATCGTCAACGATTGAATTATTAAGTTTTATTTTTCCAGAATTAATATTTTCAAAACCTGCAATCATTCTTAATAATGAGCTTTTTCCAGATGCGCTAGGACCTATTATAGATAGAATTTCGTGCTCATCTACATTTAGGTTTAAATTCTCTAGAATTGAATCCCCTTCAATACTAAGTGATACATTTTCAATTTGTAATTTCATTCTCGCCGCTAAAATTAATAGTTTTTCTTATCAGCAGTATAACAGGAATTAAACTAATAATAATAAGCATTAGTGATGGAGAGGCTATAAATGAAAGTTGTTCTGAGGAAGCTAATTCATAAATATTTATAGCTAAAGTATCAAAGTTAAAAGGCCTTAGTATAAGCGTTGCTGGGAGTTCTTTTACAATATCTACAAAGACTAATATAAAAGAAGTTATCAATGTAGTTTTCATAATAGGCATATGTATTTTTCTTAATATAGTAAAATTAGATAAACCAAAAGATTGAACGGTTAAATCTATATTCTTTTTAATCTTACTAAGACCTGATTCTGTTGCATTATATGATAAAGTTGAAAATCTTACTAAATACGCAAGCACCAACGCAAATAATGAGCCACTTAAGTAATATATTGGAGATCCAAATATCATAGCTTGTAAGTTATCAACCATTGTTAGTGGTATAATTATACCTACAGCTATTACAACGCCCGGTATAGAATAACCTAGTGAAAATATCTTCAGAGGATATCTAATATATATACTGTCTGATGATCTATTTATATAACAAGAATATATTGATACTAAAACTATAATTATTGATGCAATAGTTGCAACAGAGACTGTATTTATTATTACTTGTAAATAATAGCTTTCAAAAATATAGCTATATGTTTCTGTTAACCATAAAAATAATTGAATAACCGGTATTATGAAACCAGCCAAAGGAAATAATAAGCACCAAAGAAAAGCATATATCCTATTTACTCCCTTTAGATTTTTTTCCTTTATTTTTTTTGATTTTTGAGATGTATTTACATATTGACTTTTTCCTCGTGAAAATTTCTCTATCACGATAAGTACAAATACAAATGTTAATAGAATTGACGATAAATGGAGGGCGCTAGTCTCATCACCAAAAGAAAACCATGTTCTATAAATTCCAGTTGTAAATGTACTTATGCCATAATAATCCATTGTTCCAAACTCGGCTAAGGTCTCCATCATTACTAAACTGATACCAGCTATTATCCCTGGTCTTGCCAATGGCATATTAACTCTATAAAATAACTCTGCGCCTTTTAAGCCCAGCGATTTTCCGACTTCCGTAGCACAATAGGTCTGTTCTTTAAACGATGAGTAAGCAAGCAAATATACATAAGGATATAAGCAGATACTTAATATGAAAATTACACCATAAATATTTCTTAGTTCAATAGCTTCATATAGCTCTCTACCTAAGCCAAAGTAATTTTCTACGGATTCGAATATCATTCCTGAGGGTTCAAACAACCCAGCATAAATATATGCTGAAACATAAGTTGGTATTGCGATTGGCATTACCAATAACCATTTAAATATATCTTTCCCCGGAAAAACAAAATTCGTAACAAGCCATGCACATGAAACACCCACAATCAATGATAAAATAGCAACAGATATTAAAATAATAAAAGTATTTGATAAGTATTCTAATAATAAATTATCACTCAGATGCACCCATAATTCTGTTGATGGCTGAAAAATATATGACATTACAGTTATGATTGGAAAGATTACTAATAAAATTACAAAAAAGAATAAAAATTTGTTCTTATATTCTATTAGTCTTTCCATTATTAGTTATTGCCAGTTTACTATATCAAACATTTCAACAGCTCTTTTATTATTCTTACCTAGTTTATTCAGGGATAACCTATCTTGTTTGAATGGATAACCCCATGATTGAACAACATCACTAACCTCAATGTTATCCCTAATAGGGTATTCATGATTTGCTTTAGCATAAAGTTCTTGAGCTTTATTATCTGCTAAAAACTCGAGGAATTTTATTGCATTTTGAGTATTTTTTGAATATTTCACAATTGCGGCACCACTAATGTTTATATGCGCACCTCTATTCATTTGATTCGGAAAGAAAACAGAAATCATTTTGGCATATTTCCTCTCATTCTCTTTTTTTGATGTAATCCATTTGCCTAGGTAATATGTATTCGCTAGAGTCACATCACATTCTTCTAGCACAACAGATGTCATTTGCGTTCTATCATTGCCTTTTGGTTCTCTAGAGAAATTACTTACAATATTTTCAGCCCACTTTTTGGCCTCTTTTTCTCCTATGTGAGAAATCAATGAGGCAAGTAAAGATTGATTATAAATATTACTAGATGATCTTATACAAATTCGACCTTTCCATTTGGGATCAGCTAAGTCTTCATATGTGCTTAACGAATTTATGTCAACTTTTTTTGGATTATACATTATGACTCTTGATCTAATAGATAATCCATACCAGTAACCTTCACTGTCTCTAAGATGTTCAGGTATTAAGGTATTTAGCTTAGCAGATTTAATACTTTGTAATAAACCATCGGTTTTAGCCTTATATAAGTTTCCAGCATCTACTGTCAACAGCACATCTGCTCTTGTATTTTCTTCTTCCTGCTCAATTCTTTTTTGTAATGATTTTGATTTACCTGAGATTATATTCACTTTTATTTTCGTAGATTTTTCAAACTCATCTATCAGAGGTTTCAAGAGATACCCTTTGCGCGCACTGTAAACGTTAACCTCACCCAAGTCTGCCCCAACTTCTATTTCAACATCCTGTCTGTTAGGTGTCTCACTGCTGCATGCTGATAATGCGCCGATCATAAATAAGCATAAAAATACGTTTCTCATCTTAACTCCTAGTTAAATTAAGGGGTATTTGTCATTCCATAAACGCGAATGATTCTCATTATATAGCTTGAAAAGAAAGATTTAAAGCGCTTAACATTAAATATTTATGAAAAAATACATGTATTTTAGTTTTCTAAGTCATGTTATAGTTTTCAGTTAAATTACAACAAAAAAGTGATTACTCATGATAATGTCTGACCTACAAGGGCAAATTTGGATGGATGGAACTTTTTGCGACTGGAAAGATGCCAAAATTCATATATTAACTCATACTTTACATTACGGGACTGGTGTATTCGAGGGTGTTCGGGCCTATGAAACGGAGTCTGGACCTGCGATATTTAGACTTAAAGACCATACAGATAGATTATTTAATTCTGCTAATTTGGTTGGCATGCAAATACCATTTGAAAAAAATATAATTATGCAAGCTCAGTGTGAGGCTGTGAGCCAGAATAATTTAAAAAATGCATACATAAGGCCCTTATGTTTTTATGGAAGTGAAGGAATGGGATTGAGAGCAGATAATTTAAAAGTACATTGCGCCATTGCAGCTTGGGACTGGGGACCGTACTTGGGTGCAGAACAGATTATTAATGGGATTAGAGTGAAGGTATCACCATTTCCAAAAAGAAATCCCGAAGCTATGATATATAAAGCAAAAGCAACGGGTAATTATATAAATTCCATGCTTGCTTTAAAAGATGCGCTTTCCCACGGTTATGATGAAGCATTAATTTTAGGCACCGATAACTCAGTAAATGAAGGTTCTGGAGAAAATTTTTTCCTAGTAAAAGATAATAAACTTGTTACGCCAAAATTAGTTACAGTATTAGACGGAATCACGAGAAAAACTATAATTCAATTGGCTAAAGATTTAGATATAGAGACCTTAGAGAGAAATATAAGCGTTGATGAGGTTTATGAATGCGACGAGGCATTTTTTACTGGAACGGCGGCAGAAGTAACGCCAATAATAGAAGTAGATGACAACAAGATTAATAACGGTCTTCCCGGACCACTAACTAAGCAGCTGCAGGCTAATTACTTTAATCTTATTAGAGGAAAACACGATAAGTATAATGAGTGGTTAACTAGGGTTGAAAAAAAATGATTTCAAGAAAAAAAATATTAGTAATTGGAGATGTAATGCTTGATAGGTATTGGATGGGTCATGTCAATAGGATATCTCCAGAAGCGCCAGTACCAATTCTAGATGTTTCTAAAGCTATCGATAAACCTGGTGGAGCAGCAAATGTTGCCAAGAACTTATCAGACTTTGGCATGGATGTAACGTTAATAGGTCTCACGGGTAAAGATGAGGCTGCTATGAAATTATTTGAATTGTTATCTAATTTAAATATTGATTACATACCCATAGAAGACTCTGCTATTAGGACAACAATGAAATTAAGGGTTATTGATAAAAATCAACAACTAATGAGAATAGATCATGAGGACAAAAACCTATCTAGAGCATTGAAAAATAACTTTAGATTTATAGAGGAACTAATTCCTAATTTTGATGGAATAATAATATCTGACTATGACAAAGGAATGGTGAAACCGCTGATTAAAAAAATACTATCTAAAGCTTCTAAATTAAAAATAAAAACTTTTGTAGATCCGAAAGGTACTGACTTCAGCTATTATAAGAATGCTTTCCTTTTAAAACCCAACTTAAAAGAATTTGAAGATATTATGGGTATATCAAAGGATATCAGTGATTTAAAAATAAAAGGCGAAAAACTTAGAAAAAAATTATCACTTGAATATTTATTGTTAACTCAAGGTAAAAATGGAATGATATTATTTGGGAAAAATAAGATTTCCTCATACGATGCTCTACAACAAGATGTTTTTGATGTAACAGGGGCAGGAGATACAGTAATATCTATATTAACTTCATATATTGTTGCAGGTAAAAGTATTGTTTCAGCAGTAAAAATGTCAAATATCGCTGCAGGACTATCTGTTCAGAAGCTTGGGTCAACTAGTGTTAGTCAAGAAGATTTAAAAAATGGCTTTACAAAATAAAAAATTAGTAAAAAACATAAATGAGCTAGCTGATATTTGTGCCTCGTTTAGAGCTCAGAAAAAAACCATTATTATGACTAATGGTTGTTTTGATATTATTCATTCAGGACACACTTATCTTTTAGGTGAAGCTAAAAAACTTGGAGATATATTAATAGTAGCATTAAATGCTGATAATTCTGTAAACAAAATTAAAACATCTGATAGGCCAATTATGCCTGAATTAGATCGTGCCTATGTTTTATCTTGTCTAGAATCTGTAGATTATGTAATACTTTTTCATGAAGAAACTCCAGAAAAAGTTATTTGTAAAATATTGCCTGATATTTTAGTCAAAGGCGGTGATTATAAAGGTAAAAAAATAGCAGGAGAAGAATGTTTAGTCAAAAATGGAAAAAAAGTTAAACTCTTAAATATAATCGAAGGAAAATCTACAACATCGATTATAAATAAAATTCTAAAGTCTTAATATCATATCTATTTTTTTTTTGACATCATCAACTTTTATCAAAGACATAGCTTTCTTATTCCTAACCCTTTCTCCCCATTTAGCATCTGACACTAATTTTTTATTATATTTTTTTAGTGCCTCGGGATATTTGTTTATTATAAATTCTATATTTTGAAAAGGTCCAGTTCTCTCAGGGTTAGATGTCGCAAATAAACCAATAACTGGTTTTGATAAAATAGATGCAATATGCAGAGTTCCAGAGTCTGGTCCTATATATAATTCACATCCAGAGACAATATTGTATAATTCCTGCAAGTTAGTTTTGCCTACAAAATTATAGATTGGAGAGACATTAACCATATCTCTGCAAAATCTTTCAGCCATAACTAATTGATTTTTGTTGGATGAGCCTGTAATGATAGTTACTAAATTATACCGTTCATATAAATATTTTATAATAGGTATATAGTTAATTATATCCCATTCCCTATAGTTAAAACTGCGTTCGCTCGTAAATGGATTGATAACAATATATTTTTTGTTAATGAGTGTTTTATCAAATTCCACAATTTTTTTAAAATCTTTTTTTATTCCAATATCTCTATCATACTCTCTTTTTATTATTCCCAATGCTTCAAGAAAACAAAAAAAAGTATTAAGCACATGTGATTTAGGCATTTCTTTAATGCTCTCAGTAATAAAAAGCTGATGCATATTCTTAGAGTTATAACAATCAAAACCAATCTTACGATTAGCTTTTATCAATAGACTTAGGATATTTGACCTAAGAGAAACCTGCATATGCAATAAAACATCAAAAAACTTCCTTTCTCTTAGTCTTAGTAAATCTTGAATACCTTGAATTATATTTTTTTTATCTATTACTATAAACTCGATATCCTTCATATTTTTTACTAAGGAGTATTCTGTTTTTCCTATAATCCATGTAATATCTGTCATAGGCGAATGTTTTTGTAGGGTTTTAACTATTGGAATCATATGCGTTATATCACCTATAGATGATAGTCTTAAAATGCATATAGATTTTAATGAATTAGAAGTTTGAGGCATAGTTTGAATATAATAACCAAAAAAATTAATAATACGATAATATTCTATGATAACGATATCGATATTAATATAGAAGAATTATTTTCCAGTAATGCCTTGCATACGGATGAGAGAACTAATGTAGAATGGATTAATGATAAGAAATGGGTTAAAAAACATTATTTCCGTAAAGGAATGATGTCCTTTTTAAATGATTGGTATCTATATTCCGGTCTTAAGCACACAAGGTCATATAGAGAGTTTGAGATACTTAATTATCTTCATGGGTATAAGTTTAATACTTGCAAACCAATAGTCGGCTGGGTTACATACAGTGGATTAATATATAAAGCTAATTTAGTCACAGAAACAATTCAAGCTAGAACTCTAAAAGATTTTCTTGATTTATTAGCACTAGGTGTTTCTGATTCAAGTTTATCAAATGACCAAGTTATCAAATATGAAAGGCCTGAGATTTTCAAACAGATTGGAATTAAAGTTGCGCAAATGCACAAATTAAATATTTTTCATGGGGATTTGAATATTAATAATATCATGATTTCTGATGACACCACAAATGATGGAAAAGTGAAAATATGGATACTAGATTTTGATAAGTCCTTAAGACAGAATTTAAGAGAAAAAGATAGATTATCAAATCTACATAGATTAAAAAATTCTCTTGTTAAGAATAAACACTATCTTCGTTTTGATTATGAGACATTTCTCTCAAGTTATTTTTCAACAATCAATTCTTGAATTAATCTACAATAGTCAGTAACTATATCTTTTTTAGATTCCATAATCTTCTTGGCATTATTTCCAAATAATTCTCTCCTTTGCTTAGATTTTAATAATCTTTCAAATACATGTTTAAGAGTATTTGAGTTTTTAACCATAATCATACTATTCTTTTTTAAAAACTCCTCTGTTTCAGATATAAAATTATACATATAAGGTCCAACTATTATGGTCTTACCATGTGAGGCAGCTTCAAGGAAATTTTGTCCACCATGATCAACTAGCGAGCCCCCAACAAAAACAAATTCACAATACTCAAGAAGATTTTCAACTTCTCCCAGAGTATCTGCAATATAAATTTGTGTGGAATTTTTAATTTTTTCACCCTTACTTCTAATTGCTAAATTAACCATAGATAAGGGAAGGTCCGATAAAATATCACCCAGCCTTTCAGGGTGTCTTGGAATAATGACTAATAAAACTCTTTTATCATTAACTTTAAGCCATTCACTAATAATTTGTCTTTCTTCATCAGCATGTGTTGATAGCGCTAGTACATATTTTCTATTAATTAAATTTGTGTTTTTGAGCAATGGCTTATATTGATTAAACTTAAGATTACCAATAGTTTTAACATCAATTTCATTAGCTCCTAAATCAATATATTTCTTTTTTTCAATATCTGACTTACACATAATCTTATTTATTTTACGCAATGTTTTTTGATAAATACCTTTTACATATTTACTAGAGCCAGTTGTTTTTTTAGAAAGTCTTGCATTTATAATTGTAGTGGGGATATGATTTTTTTTACAAACTGCAATTAAATTTGGCCATATTTCTGTTTCAATAATTATGCATATTTTTGGATTGATATTTTTTATGAACCTTTTCATTGAAAATAACCAATCTATAGGTAGATAATGATGTCTTAAATTTTCTGTTTCATTAATTAATAATCTAGATGAGCTTGTGTTAGTTGTTATGATAAAAGTAGTATTTTTATTTTTTTTGTAAAACTCTTCATATAATGTTAAAGCAATTTTAGTTTCTCCTATAGATGCAGCATGAATCCATATTGTCTTTTTGATATATCTTTCTTGATTGTATCCGAGTCTTTGAATAAAATATTTCAGGCCACTTTTTCTTAAAATGGTGGATAATATGAGTTTTAATATTAGGTAAGGAGATAATATATATAAAATCAGATTATATTTGAACATGAAGATTTAAAGATTACCAAACAAGCATTTTATTTATATCTTCTATATGTCTAATACTCAATTCTGAAGAATATTTCTTGATAGATAAGTCTGTTGACATATATTCGAGGGTTGAGCTTATCAGTTCGTTTTTAGCAATAATAAGATTATATTCTGACTCTTTTAAGTCAATATCAGAGTATATGCCTTTTTTGTAGCCAGAAATCATTGTTTTATAGTTCTCATTTGAATCATTATATTTATCTCTTTTAACCAATATTACTTTCTTTAAAAGATTATGAGTATTAATTTTATCATTAATATCCCGTCTAACTGATCTACGGAGTTGATCAAGGTTAAGCTTAGCATTTTGATATTTATACTTAGCTTCTGAAATTTTAGAATTTTGATAACCACCTTGATAAATTGGAAAATTTAATGTTAAGCCTACGGTATTTGATTCTCTAGTTGTAACTCCGAATCTTGCTCCACCCCTAACATCGGAGTAATCATATGTAGCAGTTAAGTCTATTGTTGGAAAATGCTTAGATTTGTTAGATTCTATTTCATTTTTAGAAATGTCAACATCGAGCATTGCAATTTTAATATTGTCAAATGTAACCATAGCAGTAGATGTTAATGATTCAACATCATAGTTAGAAATAGGTATGCCAATCATATGATTGAGGTTGTGTATCTCTAATATATCTTTTCCAGTAAACATATAAACATCTTGTTTTGCCAGTTCTAATTGATTACGGGAAATTTCAAGTTCAACATCAGCTAGGCTAAAGCTATTTTTATATCTATTTAATTCTATATTAGTAATGTATCCATTCTGATAAAGTTTTTTAGCATTATCTAATTTCTTAGACATCATTTCTGTTTTAATAAAGTTTGCACGATAATTATTTTTTAAGTTAATAAGTGTAAAGTACAAGTCAGTAGATTTGATTAATAAATCTTTTTTAAAATTATTAACATTAATTCTTGATTTATCAATTTTTGAGTTTGCTTTATTTAGTTCATCAAAAAAATATAACCTAAGTAATGGTTGAGTAATTTTAAGCGATGCTGTTTCACTTGTATAATCTTTAGTTGATCCTGGTCCAACATATTTATTTATGTTATTTTCCTCTGTATTGGCGATTATACTAACTTCAGGAAAAATTGTGGAAGCTGTTTGATTATAGAGTTCTTCCGATATTTTATGATCATTATTTTTTATCTTTAGCTCATTATTGAAATCTAAGGACCTATTATAGATATCAAGTAAATCAGCAGCATATCCTACTGGAGATATGAATAAAAGAATGGTTAACAAAAAGCTAATTTTATACATACTTGGGCATTGATTGATCAACTTCTTTTGACCATGAATCAACTCCTCCGCTCAAGTTTATTACATCAATGAAACCAGAAGCATCTAGAAACTTAGCTACCATTCTACTTCTAATCCCATGATGACAAACAACAATTATAGTATCTTCCATATTTAACTCATCTTTTCTTTCAGCAATCTGACCCATTGGAATATGTACTGATTCTTTAATATGACATATATCATATTCCCATTTTTCTCTGACATCAAGAATGATGAGGTTATTTTCTTTATTATTCAGAATATCATTAATTTCTGTAGCGTTTTGTTCTTTCATAAAGTTATTTAATTAATGCTTTAACATTTGTTTCTAAAACCTGTTCTATTAAAGATCCAGATTCTTTTAATTTTTGAAATACTATACCTGTTTTAATTGGTGCATCATCATCTCCCAGAAAAATAAATGATCTAGAGTTATCCGACATATTATTTGATATTATACTAGAGTTAGCAATACTGCTTGTAAGTATTATGACATCATATTTTTTTATTATAGATAAATCATCTAATATATCCATATGTTTAAATATCATATTATTCTTTAAATAATCATGCTTTGAGTTACTTTCAGACAAGTCAGCTAACCTCTTGTTTATATCAATAGAAAAAACTCTTTTAGCTAACATAGAGACACAAGATGATAAATAGCCTGTTCCAGACCCTATTACTAAAACATTTTCATGAGATTTAATATTAAGTGCTTGCAATAATTTTGCTTCTACAGACGGCATCAACATATGCTCTTCTTCAATAGGAATGCTAATATCTATATGAGCAAAACTTTTATATATATCTGGCACGAATAAATTTCTTTGTACCTTTTTTAATACATTTAATACACGGTCATCTATTACGTTGAGAGTTCTTATATGGTTTTTTACCATATTAATTGTATCTATATTATCTACTTTCATTTCAGTGGTAAGTTTAGTATTGTTATATTATAAGTCAAACAATAAACAAATAATATAGGCCAGTCTAGCTAATGAATGAAAAAAAAATTGATATAAACTCATATGCTCAGAATTTCCCTAATTCTGAAAAATATTATATTGAAGGTTCTTCTCAAGATATTCAAGTACCATCGAGAATGATTAAGCAAACACCAACAAAACTAAACGATACTGTCCAACTAAATCCTCCAATTTATGTATACGACACAACAGGTGTTTACACTGACCCTAATTACGAGATTGATGTCTCCAAAGGTTTAAAAAAGACAAGACAGGCATGGATTGATAATAGAAAGGATTCTGAAGTCATTGAAAGAAGTTATCTTGATACATTGAAGAATAGTTTTGAAAATGCTCAATATGAAATTTCTAAAATATCTAGAAAAGCAAAAAATAACAGAAATCTATCTCAAATCCATTATGCCAAAAATAATGTCATAACTCCTGAGATGGAGTATGTTTCTATTAGAGAAAATATTTTTAGAGATGTTGCAGACCATGGTAACAAGATAACTCCTGAATTTGTTAGACAAGAAATAGCAGAAGGAAGAGCAATTATTCCATGTAATGTTAATCACCCAGAAATTGAGCCTATGATAATAGGTAAAAATTTTCTCACTAAAGTAAATGCAAATATTGGGAATTCACCAGTGCATTCAGACATTACGGAAGAATTAGATAAGTTGTTATGGGCAGTGAGATGGGGCGCTGATACAGTCATGGACTTATCTACTGGAAAGAATTTATATGAAACAAGAGAGCAAATTATAAGGAATTCTCCAGTTCCAATAGGAACGGTACCTATTTATGAAGCTCTAGAACAAGTAAACGGTAAGCCAGAGGATTTGACTTATGAAATTTTTAGAGAAATCTTGGTTCAACAGGCGCAACAAGGTGTAGATTACTTTACTATTCATGCCGGTGTTCGTTTGAATTATATACCTAAAACTATGGATAGATTAACAGGTATAGTTTCTAGAGGTGGCTCAATAATTTCAAAGTGGTGCCTAACACATCATAAAGAAAATTTTTTATATACAAATTTCGACGATATTTGTGAATTGATGAAAAAATATGATGTTGCTTTTTCTCTAGGTGACGGCTTAAGACCAGGCAGTATCTCAGATGCTAATGATGATGCGCAGTTTTCAGAACTAAAGACGCTGGGTGAATTGACAAAGAAAGCTTGGAGACATGATGTACAAGTCATGATTGAAGGGCCAGGTCATGTTCCTCTTAATCTAATAAAAGAGAATGTATCTATGGAAGAAAAAAATTGTTATGAGGCTCCATTTTACACTTTAGGCCCATTAGTTACAGATATTGCTCCTGGCTATGATCATATTACCTCTGCAATTGGTGCTGCAAATATAGGTTCGTATGGAACAGCTTTACTCTGTTATGTAACTCCAAAAGAACACTTAGGTCTTCCTAATAAAGAAGATGTCAAAGATGGGTTAATTGCATACAAGATTGCAGCCCATGCAGCTGACTTATCTAACCAGCACCCATCCGCAAAATATCGTGATGATGCTTTATCAAAAGCAAGGTTTGAATTTAGATGGGAAGATCAGTTTAACATTGGCCTTGATCCATATAAATCTAAAGAATTTCATGATGAAACTTTACCTCAAGAAAGTGCAAAAATAGCTCATTTTTGTTCTATGTGCGGACCGCACTTTTGTTCAATGAAAATTACTCAAGATATAAGAGATTATGCTAGCAATAAAGGATTAAAAGATATTAAAGTTGCTGTCGACTTTGGATTAGAAGAAAAATCTAAAGAGTTCAAAGAACTCGGTAATGAGATTTATATTAAAAAGTAAAACTAATTATTTTTTCTTTTTAGCTTTACCAAAAACGCCTTCTAATGCTTGATCAATATCATTTATGATATCGTCGGAATTTTCAATACCAATAGATAGTCTCACTAAATCTTCAGGAACTCCTGCTTGTTCAAGTTCTTTTGGTGACAGCTGTCTATGAGTTGTAGATGCTGGATGACATGCTAACGATTTTGCATCTCCAATGTTTACTAGTCGGACAATTAAATCTAAATTATCTATAAACTTAGCACCATTCTTTTTGCCGCCTTTAATGCCAAAGCTCAAAACACTGGAAGCTTTGCCGCCCATTAGTTCTTTAACAAGTTTGTAGTCAGGACTACTTGCTATTCCTGGATAATTTACCCAACTTACATTAGGGTTTTTCATTAAGTAATTAGCAACTTTTACAGCATTTTCGCAATGTCTATCCATTCTAACAGCTAAGCTTTCAATACCCTGAAGTATAAGGAAGCTATTAAATGGCGAGATAGCTGCTCCCATATTCCTCAATGGCACAACTCTAGCTGCACCAATAAAAGCTGCATCACCCATCGCCTCTGTATAAACCACGCCATGATAAGAAGGATCGGGTGTATTTAACCTAGCAAACCTTTTTTTGTGTTTGGCCCATGGAAATTTTCCAGAATCTACAATGATTCCACCAATTGTTGTTCCATGTCCACCCATATATTTTGTTAAGGAATGAACAACGATATCAGCGCCATGTTCAATAGGTCTGAATAAATATGGAGAAGGTACGGTATTATCCACAATAAGTGGGATACCGTGCTTATGAGCCAGCTCTGCCATTTTTGGCACATCCACTACATTCGCTGCAGGGTTACCAATAGATTCACAAAAAATAGCTTTCGTTTTTGAGTCGATTAGTTTAGCCATATCATCAATTTTATTGTGCTCTCCAAATTTAACTTCAACTCCAAATCGAGGCAATTGATGTGCGAATAATGTATAAGTGCCTCCATATAATGTCCCGGTACTAACTATATTGTCTCCAGCTTCACAAATAGTCATAATTGCATATGTCGTTGCAGCTGAACCTGATGCTAATGCTAAAGCGCCTATACCACCTTCCATTGCTGCAACTCTTTTTTCTAATACATCAGATGTTGGGTTCATTATTCTTGTATAAATATTTCCTGCCTCTTTTAAGTCAAATAAATCAGCTCCATGTTGAGTATCTCTAAAAGAGTACGAAGCAGTTTGATATATAGGCACGGCCACAGAGTTTGTGGTAGTTTCTGGAGAATATCCCCCATGAATTGCAATTGTTTCGAATTTCATTTTATCCCCCGAAATTTGGTATCCATCCATAATAAGAAAAAATTGTGAATATTACTAGTATAATTTAAGAGATATCCAGATTTAACTGACTTTGTTCATTATTATTAAACTGTACACCTACACCTAAAAGTCTGATAGGTTTATTATTTGGACTGTAACTTTTTTTTAAGAGATTTAAAAAAATATCAAGGTCCATATTTTCTGTAGATATTTGAGAGCTTATAGATTTAAAATCACTAAACTTAATTTTTAGGAAACAAGTTTTAATAGTTCTATTTTTATATTTTTCTTTACTAAGCCTGGTTGATAATTCTTTAAACAAAAATTTTAATTCTTCATTACATTGCTCAAGATTTCTTAAATCTATACTATATGTGTCTTCAACACTTAAGCTTTTACTAACTCTATTGCTGTCAACTTCTCTATTATCTATACCCCTACATAATGAATATATTGTTATCCCAAATTTCCCTAAGATTTTTGAGAGCTCTTCTATGCTTAGCTTCTGAAGATCTTTGCATGTATTTACTTTATGAGATTTCAACAATTCTTCAGTTTTTTTGCCAACCCCATGTATTTTTCTAATGGGTATGTTTAAAATAAAGCTCTTTATCTTATCATCTGGTATACAAAACTGCCCGTTTGGTTTATTCCAATCACTTGCTATTTTAGATAATAATTTATTTGAAGAAATTCCTGCAGATGCTGTAATACCCAAATCGTCAAAAATCTTTTGTCTAATTTGTTTTGCCATTACTTCAGGATCACCATTACAATATTCTGATTGAGTAACATCTAAATATGCTTCATCCAGAGAGACAGGCTCAATAATTTTTGTATAACACCTATAAATTTTGTGTATCTCTTTTGAAACCTGCCGATATTTTTCCATATTCACAGGAAGAAAAATAATATTAGGGCAAAGTTTTTTTGCCTTTACTGATGGCATTGCTGATCTTACTCCATATTCTCTAGCGATATAATTACATGTTGTAATCACCCCTCTATCTTCTGAACTACCAGCCACTGCAACAGGTTTTGTCCTGAGTTCTGGCCTATCTTTGATTTCAACAGATGCATAAAAACAATCCATGTCTACATGAATTATTTTTATTCCTCTATATTTCTCATTAACTGGAGCTTGTACTCTCATCAATAGTCAATGACTTAATAGTGAGTGCGTGAATTTCACCAGATTTTATGTATTTATCAAGTGCAGCATAAACAATCTTGTGCCTATCAATGATAGACTTTCCTACAAATATATCACTTATAACATGTACTGTGTATTTGGAATCTCCGCCATCTACAACAACATTAGAATCAACTATCTTCTCTGACAGTATTTTTTTTATTATATCTTCCATGTTTATTTCTCCCATAGTTCTGGATTAGCCCAGTTATCACTGTTAAGCCAATCTGGCGATTTCTTATAACTACTTATATTATAAATATAAAAGACAAAAAAGATATTATTCTGCTGTATTTGTCTGCGAGCTTGGAATCCTAATGACATTACTGTTTTATGAAGTTTGCTATCTAAGTAATTCTCATTCAGCACCCTATTTGAAATCAAAATGTTATTTGGAAAGGTCAAAATAAGCTTACCGATAGTTTGATATAAATCTTCATGACGCATAATGCAATCTGTAATTGATATAATCAAGAAATTATCATCATCAAAACTAATATCAATATCCTGGATATTTTCGTAATTTTTAAATTTAATCCCTTTTTCAGTCAAAATATTATATATAAAGCCATTGATATTTTCACAAAGGATTAATCTTTTATAATCTGTATTTTCCAATACATCGAGCAATATACTTTTATAATTATTTATTTTCTCCATTATAAATATTATAGTTTATTAATTTCGTTTTGATATTAAAATTAGCATTAATTATGTTACTTGATGAATGTTTTGGCTCCTTTACTATTACCCTTTTTTTGGATTTTTTTATTGCAAGTTTTATTAATCTATTTTTATTTTTTTCCGATAATGAAATTATCTTTAATATTTCATCATTCTTGGATGACAAAGATTTGTCTTTAGTTTTATCAAACATAAAATCTATATAGATATAATCATATTCTTTTTCACTATGATTTAAAAAATCATAGGAATCACCATAATAGAGAGTTAGATTATGATCCTTTAATATATTTAGTGCATTTTTTAATATTAATATTATTAGCGGGCTTTTTTCAATCATTGTTACTTTATAACCTAGTAAATCAAGTATTCTAGCATCTCTTCCAAATCCTGCCGTACAATCCAAAATTTCTGACCCTTTGTCTGGAAATATTTTATTAAATATATCATTATTATCTCTCATACGTATTTTAAGTCTATCGTTCACTTTTTTATCTAAAAAACTGATATTGACAAAAGCTGGTTTTTTATAATTTGTATTGAGAATATGAATATTGCTTTCCTCAAATTTTAGCAATATATTTTCATTGAATATTTTAGGGCATATATCTTTTAACTTATTTTCTATAAATAAAGATTTATCTTTATTTATAATATCAGATACTATCTTCATTATTTAATATTATATCTTCTTCTAATTGACCTAAGACTAAAAAATATTATTGGCCAAATTATTGCACTAACTAGTGGTATCCAATATACAGATAAACCATAATTACCGATAGTAAGTAACTTATCAATCCATAATAGAATTGTATATTTGAATATTAATAAAAAAAGAACTATGATTCCTTGTTGAAATACAGTTAAATATCTTATTGTTTTATATGTTTTTAAAATAATATAAGAAATTAAAACATATACTAGAGCATTGGCACCTAGAGTAGACCCAACCACTACATCCGCTGTTAAGCCGATTATCCAGGATACAACTAACCCCACAGATTTTGGTGCCGCTAGAATCCAGTATATTAGGAATAAATGTATCCAGTCTGGAGAAAATGAACCTAATGGAAATGTTGATATCGTGAGGGCAATAGATATAAAAAATGATATCAATATTACCAGAAAACTATTCATTAATTTTTTCCTTCTCTTGCTGAGGTTTATAATCCCAAATTAAAATCAGCTCAGACATGTTTCCTATATTTTCAAATGGTTCTATATCAATTTCACTGAATCTTCTATCCGGATTATTATATACTTTACTTATCTTTCCTATAGGAATTTTAGATTTGAACCGTCCTGCAATACCAGATGTAGAAATTATATCTCCAGGTTTAATATCAATACCCACTTTTGCATAATTAATTGATAGTTTTTGTGAATCTTCGGAACCATTTATTAAAACTTTCTCACCAGTCCGATTTATTTGCCCTGGAGTTGTATGGGTAGGCTCAGATATTAGTATGACTTTTGAAGACAGGAAGTTAGTCTCAATTATTTGACCTACTAATCCATTTACACCTATAACATTTTGACCCACAAAAATACCATGCTTTTGACCTTTATCTATAGCCAATATTCTTTTATTAGGACTTGCGGCATTATTTATAACCTTAACAATAGTTTGCTTTTTAGACATAGTTAATGATTGTTTGGTAATCTTTCTTAATCTAGTATTTTCATCCTTAAGAGATGCTAGCTCTTGTAGCTTAATTTTTAGATTCATATTTTCTTTTTTTAATAATGCTATTGTATTTTCTAACTCATCCAGATTACTAGATTCTCGTATTGCATCATTTAGCAGGGATTTTGGCATAGATGATAATTGATCAATAGGATATACTATAAGATCGGTGATGATTGATCGTATATATGTTATTTGGTTATATTTATAATCTAATGTAATTGTCAAAATTGACAGTAGTAGTAAGAAAACAAGAGTATAAAAATCAGCAGTACTTTTTTTATAAAAGCGTTCCATTTTTAATCAACAGATAAAAACTCTATGCCTTCTTTATC
>MDTB01194967.1_pt1 | contig 59274 bp, 52 predicted proteins | sample 811161 | NCBI WGS metagenome assembly MDTB01 (sample SAMN05326650, study PRJNA326480) | marine metagenome | isolation source: seawater | place: Mediterranean Sea | collected 2009 | reverse complement strand
GTTTTATCTGTTTGTTTCAAAGAAGTAGCGGAGGGACTTGTGAATGTTGGGCTGGACGCGTTAGCTTCATCGTTTACGTCACTTATGATTGGTTGTGTATAAGTTATATCTACGTCACCGTCTGTGGCATTATAAGCAGCATAAAAGCCCTTTGTGGAGGACTGATAAGCCCCGCTTCCGGTTGCGAAAATAGCACCACTTAAATTATTAATTGCATCCGCCATCTGCATGTTCAAACCAACAGTATTGTCAGAATAACCATCTGAGCCACTAGCGGTAATACTGACTGTGTGTCCATTTATTTTCATAGAATAAGTGTCGCCAGCATTGAACCCAGCATCGATTTTGACTGTTCCAGAAGTTGCATTTGTTCTCGTTGCTGTGATAGCGTCTGCAGTAGTAGCAGCATCAACAAATGATCCCACCATTGTCGGAGCAACAGGATCTCCCTTAACATTTAGCGCTTCGGCTGTTAGGGCTTTCAAATCAACTCCAATCGTATCAAAACTGGAAGAACCACCACCGATCATGAATTTGAGATTTTTAGTGTCCGCAGTTGTTGTGGCCAGTTCAGGTATAGATTTACCGCCATTGAAGAGTGTTTCACCTGCCCAAGTAGTAGTTGCAGCGATGCGATCTAGTTCATCCACGAGCTGATCCATCTCAACTTTCACCTTGGCACGGTCACCTGAATTAAGCGTGTCGTTCGCTGCTTGTGTCACAAGTTCACGCATACGCTGAACGATGTTTTCCATCTCAACCATACCGCCTTCAGCCGTTCCTAGAAGCCCCTGAGCATCAGCTGCATTAGTCATGGCTTGGCGCATTGCTGTAACATTTGCGGTCATTCTGCTGGCGATCGCAACACCTGCTGCGTTATCTGCAGCTGAGTTCAATTTGCTGCCTGTCGACAAACGCTGCATTGCGTATTCTCGCATTGTGTTTGCAGTGTTCATCGCTTGTTCAGCGCGTAGATAACCGTAATCTGTAGCAATAGTAAGTGCCATGGTTTCTAACCTCTTTTGAAATTTTTAAGCTACTGCCAAGTATGGCGTTTCATCAACGCCTTCATCGATAGTAAATGGCTGCATAAGTTTTTGCAGCTCATCTCTAAAGGCGAATGGAAGAAGACTATATATTTCAGGTGTGAGGTGGTTTTGGAGCACATCATTCACCAATGACACTTCTTCCTTTGTAATACTTCCACGGAAATTAATTGCCAGAAAAGCCTCATAAACCAGTGTTGCAAATACAAAATTAGAAAGCTTTGCAGCCTGTCTTGAATCTTTGCACGAACGCTTAATTGGTTTCAAAGTGTCGAGCGCCTCTTCTAACCAAGTCGCCGGGAATATCATATTCTCTTCATCACTACAGTTCTGATCGGTATCTTGCTCAGCATACGGCATCAGAAGAGCTGAAATAACTGTCTGCTCAGATTCAGACAGAGCCTCAAACAAAATATCGGTCAAGTGATCCACAACAATTTCATTTATCAATTCCGCTTCACCTTGGGTCACCTTGCCTGCAATAGAAATCGCATCAAACGAAGGAATGACAAAGTTTTTGAATACAAAAAGGGATAAATTCAAACGTTGATCTTCACTTGACGCATGTCGCTTTACTTTTCTCAGCGTTATCAAACCCTCTTCCATCCACTCCGTAGATGGAATTATCTCAATACGTTCTTCAATTTCCGTATCGAAATTGTCAAAATTTGCGTCTTTCATAACATGCTCCAAGCGGTCGGTTCTGGAGTTTTCTCTGCAAACAGCGTGCCACTTTGGAGTCAAATAAATATAATTATTATATAGAAAAACTGGAAATTCTAATTTTCAGATTGTCTCTTAGTTACTAAATGATCCCTGAGTTTAGAAATAAGTCTCTTACGTTTCCTATTGGTCTCGGTCCTATGTGTCCGATCACTTCTTTAGCAGCAATATTGCCCATAATACAGCAAATTTCCAAATCTTTTCCATGCACTAAGCCGTATAGAAAGCCTGCTGCAAACTGGTCGCCCGCACCAGTGGCATCAACTGGTACTATTGGCTCAACGCTTACATCAATTCGATCTTTATTATGGATTACCGAGACACCCGCCTTATCGCGCGTACAAACTACAAGGTCGCAAATTTCAGCCGTTTGCGCCAAGCTCAAATTTAAGTCATCCGTTTCAAAAAGCGACTTAATCTCTTCTTCATTGCCAATAACGTAATCGAGGTCATTCTCAATAAGGTTCAAGAAATCATCTCGATGCCGTTCCACACAAAACGGATCCGAAATAGCAATGCCTGCTCTCCCATCAGCAGCTCGGCAGGCGTTTGCTAGGTGTTTAAAGGCTTGTTTTCCTTTATCCTTGTCAAACAGATACCCTTCGAGGAATACAACATCAGCCTCAGATGCAATATCTAGCGGTACATCTTGGGGCCCTAATTCTGCGGAAATCCCAAGATAGGTGTTCATGGACCTTTCTCCGTCTTCAGATATAAAAATCATAGACCGCGATGTAGGAAGCTCACCCTCAAAAATGGGAGCATTAACGAAATCAGTACCTGCTTCCTGCATTGTAGCAGCGTAAAAATTGCCTAAAGCGTCATCGCAAACTCTACCGATAAAAGCTGTTCGCGCACCCATTGCACCTAGACCCGCGATCGAATTTGCGACAGCTCCGCCAGGTGTTTCTGTAGGCTGACCCATAGATGCATAAAGTGTCTCTGCTCGCTCGCGATCGATAAGCTGCATAATGCCTTTTTTAATTGCCATTTCATTCAGGAATCTGTCGTTCGACTGTGAGATAATATCCACGACCGCGTTTCCGATGCCTAAAACTTGATATTTCTTCATCAACTATTTTCCTCAAACAAATATAAATCACGTACCAAAAAGGATGAACAGAATGGTTCTAAAGCTTTGAAAGGGTAACGCCCTCCCAGGACCATCAAATGGTGAGCCTGTTTTTGAAATTCTATAGTTATGTAATCTTCCACCGCATAAACGTTATAATCAAATACTACGCCAGACCAATTTTTTACGATATAGTGAGCGTATGAACAGCTTGGCCGGAATATCCCCACCACAGAAACATAACCAGATTTAGAGGTTTTCGTCCTGCGCCGGTTTAAGATAAAATGCTACCGCACAATTTTGTTATTTCGCCTTCATCCTTTTTCTAAAAATCTTAGCCATATTCAACATTTTATTGACTTCTTTACCACAGAAGTCTTGGTCTTTAGGTATTCAAATAATATCTTTTCTCAGAGACAAGGCACCGTTTTTGGCGCTTCAACATTTTTAAAAAGCTTTTTTGGAGCCTTTTTTAGTGCCGATATGATTTGCCTGCTCTTTTGACACAAATTATAAAACCAGTTTATGAACGTCCATTTAGTAAAATTCAACTATTAATCCCAGTCTGATACTTCTAAACTGTGGAAACTTTTGCTGCCGATTTTTTTAAGTAGTTTTGTTAACTAAAATTCTATTCCTCTCCTTTTTATAAAGTACAAGGTGAAAGTATAACTTTTGGGTGGTATCCGAAGCACAAACGAATAGAATTTAGTTAATGATGGAAGATAGATGAACGATCCCCGAGCATATTACTCATACACGGTAATCAAACGCGCCATTGAAGAAATAGATGATGCAGGCGGGCGAATATCTTTGTCTGAGTTGTCACAGCGTATAAATATGACCCGTGCTCATTTTCAGCTTCTTTTTGCAAAATGGGCGGGCATTTCTCCAAAGAAATATCATCAATACCTAACCTTGGAATATTCCAAGCAACTATTAAAAAATCATCATTTCGTATCGAACGCTGCACATGACGTTGGTTTATCCAGTCCAAGCAGGCTAAACAATTTTTTTGTAACTTGGGAAGGATACATTCCGGAAGAGTTTGATCAAAAAGCAAAGGAAATTGTAATTGGTTATTCTTGGGTGGACAGTCCGTTTGGCGAAGCCCTTATTATGACAACTAAAAGAGGTATTTGTGGGATATCTTTTTCTTCTGAAATCGGCAAAGACAAGGCACTCTTTGATATGATGCAGCGCTGGCCTCGAGCAAAGTTCAGCAAAGACAGTGAACTTGCTTTAAAAGCTGGATTTCAGATTTTTAGGGCCATATCTGGTACCAAACTTCACGTATTTGGTGCTCCATTTCAGCTCAAAGTCTGGGAAGCTTTGATGCATATCCCATCTGGGTACGTTTCAACCTATTCCGATGTTGCAGCGGTCATTGGTAAGCCCAAAGCTACGCGGGCAGTTGGAACTGCAATTGGGAAAAATCCTATAAGTTGGCTGATCCCCTGCCATCGTGCCTTAAGCAAATCTGGAGGACTGGGCGGTTATCACTGGGGTTTACCCTTAAAGCGTAAAATGCTCGCCTTTGAATCCGTACATCGGGATGCAAGTCTATAAATCTCTTTAAGCGGCATACTTTCGCGCACTGTGAAAATCTTCCTTTCGAAAAAATTCGTACTAATCTTACTGTTTTTGAAACTTGTCTTGGGGTTGGGTAAAAATGGCACTAAAAGTCAGAACTCTTTGTGTACTTGCAATGTCTTTTTTAGCACTCAGCTCCTGCAAAGGATCCAGTCGATTGGATCAAAGCCCGAAAGAGCATCAAAAAGTATTCCAAGATGCGGTAAATGAGGGTATTGCCAAGGCAATTGGAAAACAAGGCCTCCAGGAAGCGATAACCAGTACACGTAATCAAACCCAAACTGGTGTAATCGTTGGAGCGTTTGGTGGCCTTGATTTGGGTAATAATCTGAATAAACAAGAAGCAAATTTGCGACAACATATAGACCGTGAAAATATTATAATTAGCAATACGGGGGAAAGGCTCATCGTTGCTATGCAGCGAGATATTCTTTTTGAAGTTGAGAGTATGGCAATGCTACCTGAACGAATGACCGACCTTAGCGCCCTAGCCAATAATATGGAAGCCTATCCAAATACATCGATACAGGTCATCGGCCATACGGATAATAGAGGCAATGCTAATTTAAATAAGACACTCTCTTTAGCCCAAGCAGAAACTGTAAAAAATGTACTAATTAGCAGCGGGGTTGCGCCAGACAGAATCATTTCCCTAGGTCGAGGAGAAGATCAACCGGTAGCATCGAACCTTACATCTGAAGGTCGGGCACAAAATAGGAGGGTTGAGATTGTAATCCTGCCAAATGCCAAAAAACTATAACAGAAAATCCAATTTTCTTGATATGCATCAATCCAAAATTTAAGGGTTTTATTTTTTAGGCGACTACTATCGCTCAATTGCAATTGCAGTACCTTCTCCACCACCGATACAAATCGCTGCTACTCCTCTTTTAAGATCATAACGTTCCATTGCATTTAATAAAGTCACAATAATTCGCGCACCCGAAGCTCCGACAGGATGCCCAAGCGCACAGGCGCCACCATGGACGTTAATCTTCTCACGAGGAATATCCATTTCGTGCATAAAAGCCATTGGAACGACAGCAAAGGCTTCATTGACCTCCCAGAGCTCAACATCTTCCTTGGTCCAACCGATCCGGTTTAAAAGCTTTTTTGCAGCAGGGATCGGCGCCGTTGCGAACCAGCCGGGATGTTGTGCGTGACTAGCATGACCCATGATTTTAGCACGAATAGTGAGGCCGTTTAGCGTAGCATATTCCTCCGAAGACAAAATAAGTGCAGCTGCACCGTCTGAAATAGATGAAGAATTTGCAGGTGTAACTGTCCCATCCTTGCGAAAGGCGGGCTTCAGGTGTGGGATTTTTTCTGGCCGCGCTTTGGCAGGCTGCTCATCGCTGACAATGGTTTTAACCCCTTTAGGTGAATTGACTGAAATGCTGACGATTTCATTTTTGAAAGCACCGTTTTTTTCTGCGGCGAGCGCATTTGAAAGGGAAGTAAGTGCATACTCATCCTGCGCCTCGCGAGTAAACTGATATTTCTCTGCACAATCTTCTGCAAACGCCCCCATCAAGCGACCCTTTTCATAGGCGTCTTCAAGCCCGTCAAGGAACATATGGTCTTTTACTTCTGCATGACCCAAACGTGCTCCGCTGCGCATTTTAGGTAAAATAAACGGTGCATTTGACATGCTTTCCATACCACCAACAGCCAGCACATCTGATTCACCCAACGCGATTTGATCGAAACCAAACATGGTTGTTTTCATACCAGAGCCACACATTTTATTTAGTGTAGTCGCCGGGACCGACTCACCGAGACCGGCGGCAAAACCCGCCTGCCTCGCCGGTGCCTGGCCTTGCCCTGCTGGTAGCACATTTCCCATAATCACTTCATTGACCGTAGTAATACCGGCTCCATCCATAGCTGCTTTTATTGCATACCCTCCAAGCTCCGCCGCTGGGATGTCATCAAAATCACCCTGAAAGCCACCCATCGGCGTTCTTGAAGCACCACAAATCACAACATCTAGCATTTTCGAATCCTCTTTTTGTGCATGCATACCGAAAAGAAACCTCTCGCGTCTATAAGTTTAATTTGCGCAGCTATTGAAGAATGACACTTAGAAATTGGATCTTATGGTATAGCAAAAGCACTAACACTAAGGTTTCTAGTTTATCGGATTCAAATAGCTTTTAAGACTAACCACCAATTGTCAAATCTATCGTTTTTTTTAAACCTGAAGTGGTTGCCGTAATCGCCTCCGCCGGATTAGAATAGAATATCGGCTTTGTGACAATGCTTCAGTCCTTGGTGAAATCTTCATGAATTTCAATATATTGTGGTTACTTATGATGCGATTAATGCTTATTCCTGAAATACTGGCTTAACCCAGCACAATAAGAACCAAGTGACCCTAATTACAATCTGTTATAAAACAAATTTGGGAGAAATCTAAATTTGATTGCTGCTCAGAACTAACAGACAAACTTGACGATGATAGAAATATCCTAAATTCTAACAAAAAAATTTCCGTGTCCATTACTAATTATGCTTTTTCAAACTTGAAAATGGTTTGAGAAACTTTGATAACTTTGCCTAATTCAATTACTATTTGTGCGGTCGAGCCGAAAGCAATTCTTACTTGGTCTCGATCCTCATTTGCTAAACCTCATCTCTCGATGAGGCACTCACTCCCGTAGTTAAAGGAATACTCCATGCGAGATTATCATCTTCCAGGCCGATCAGCAGTTTTTTCTTCAAACGGACTTTGTGCAACTTCTCATCCGTTGGCTGCGAAAACAGCAATAGATATCCTTCAACGTGGCGGAAATGCGATGGACGCGGCAATCGCCGGGGCAGTTATACTAGGCTTTTGTGAACCACAGATGGCGGGTATCGGGGGTGATTGTTTTGTTCTCTTTTCTCCAGCCGGCTCACATGAAATCAAAGCTATGAACGGTTCTGGGAAAGCACCAATGGGACTGTCTTCAGATATGCTTAGAGACAAGGGGCATAATAGTATTCCAAAACAAGGTGTAGAAGCAGTTACAATACCAGGCGCTATCGATGCGTTTTGCCAACTGAGTTGTGACTGGGGAAAGTTGGGAATAAACGCACTTCTGGCTCCTGCAGTCCATTACGCAAAGGAAGGCATACCAGTTGCCCCGCGGGTGGGTCATGACTGGAACAACGCAGTTCATAAGCTACATCCCTCTGCGCTCGATAAATTTAGCTGGTCGGGCAAAGCTCCGAATGTTGGGGACACTTTCACAGCCAAAGGTCAAGCCGTTGCGTTAAATGAAATCCAACGTAAAGGACGTGATGGTTTTTACACGGGGGCAGTGGCTGAAGATATGGTTTTCTCGTTAAATGCCCTGGGTGGAAAACATACGATGGAAGATTTTGCGCAACAGAAGGCATTTTATACCAATCCTATTTCAGGATCATATAAGTATGCCAATCTAGTTGAGCATCCACCAAACGGCCAGGGGGCGACAGCAATCCTGATGCTCAATATACTTTCAGAGTTTGATCTTTCAAAATTTGAACCCTTCGGGGCAGAACGAGCCCATCTCGAAGCCGAAGCAACAAAACTAGCCTATGATTTACGTAACAGGATTATAGCTGACCCAAATCACACAAACGCTTTAGATGAAATGTTGTCGATGCAAACTGCAAAGAACCTGGCTGGTATGATTGACCTGAAAAAAGCACAACCAAACCTAAGCGCCCTTAGCGAGGCTTCACATAAAGACACGATCTACATTACTGTAGTTGACAAGGATCGGATGATCGTTTCGCTGATCTATTCAATCTTCGATAGTTTTGGTTCTGGAATAGCGTCAAACCAGTATGGAATTTTGTTCCATAATCGCGGTGCCGGATTTAATTTAATCAAAGGTCATCCAAATGAACTAAAGCCTGGTACACGACCAATGCACACAATCATTCCAGCCATTCTGCGAAGTAAAGAAAAAATAATCCTACCATTTGGAGTTATGGGCGGACAGTACCAGCCTGTTGGACATGCGCGGATTGTAAGCAATTTCATCGATTACAATCTTAGCCTGCAAGAAGCCATCGATGCTCCTCGTAGCTTTTCTGATCAGGGGCTGATGAAAGTTGAACGCGGTTATGCACCACGGGTTGCTCAACAACTTAAAGAAATGGGGCATAACGTTACTCAGGACATGGAAGCAATTGGCGGGTCTCAAGCGATTTATATCCACGGAAGCGGTGTACTTGAAGGAGCTTCTGACCCAAGAAAAGACGGCTGTGCCCTCGGGTATTAGTAGAATTGACAGGTTAAACTATGCTAATTCAATTGAAAATGTAAGGGATAGTGTCCATCTTGAAGTGGACCGAAAAGGTCAGGAATATCAGGATGACCGACAGGCTCTCCCGAGCTATCTTCTATAAGGTTCTGCTCAGATACATACGCTATATAAAAACTATGGTCGTTTTCTGCCAACAAATGATAGTACGGCTGTTCTTTGACAGGCCGGCTATCTTCAGGGATCGACATATACCACTCTTCAGTATTATTGAACTCAGGGTCAACGTCAAAGACTACCCCGCGAAACGGGTGCTTTATGTGCCGAACAATCTGTCCTAAATGATATTTCGCGTTTTGCGTGTCCATAAACAACCAACTACTTGTGTTTAATAATTCTTTCAAGGGGCATTTCTCGGTTGAAAGAAAGCTCTGTTGATGACACAAATATAGCGGAATTTCCTAAAAATTTTTACCAAGGATATTTGACAGAAAGGACATAGGTCCGCGTTCCCGTTGCGCACCCTAACTTAGAAAAGTTGACTCTGTTGGTGAAAATATACTTTAGAAAAACTAGCGATTTGGTTATTGTTAAGAAAAATAAGATAATTGGGGTTGGCTAATTGGGTAGGTTCGCTTTAGCGGTTTTTCTTTTTTTTAATTCATGTGGTATTATTCCATCTGAAAGAGTACCGCGAAACATTGATAACGCTTGTTCTATTGTAGAACAAAGACCGCATTATCTCAGAGCTTTTAAGGCAACTGAGCGACGGTGGGGAGTGCCAGTTAGCGTTCAAATGGCAATAATCCATCAGGAAAGCAGCTTTAAGGCAAATGCCAAAACGCCCATGCGATACATATTTGGAATAATACCAAGAGGCCGCCAAAGTTCTGCTTATGGATATGCACAAGCCCTGGATGGAACTTGGGAAGAATATAAGAAATCGGCCGGTAGGTTTATTGCGCATCGAAGCAATATCCGAGATGCGACAGACTTTATGGGCTGGTATATGAACGAAACCAAACGTCGTAATGGTATTGCCCTAACGGATGCTAAAAACCAATACTTTGCGTATCACGAAGGTCATACGGGATTTGCCCGAGGAAGTCATCGCAAAAAACCGTGGTTGATTAGCGTTGCTAAGAAGGTTTCTAAGAGGTCAGAAAAATACAAGCGCCAGCTTAGACAGTGTAACAGGATTTAACTACTATTTTGGAAGTTTTATGCCTTTCATCAGTCTGTTGCCTGTCGATTTTGCCAATTCAATGAAACATTAAATAGACGATCGCTAAGACTCATATCGGTCACCATGTTATTTAAAACAACGACCGTTTTCTCTCCATTTTGGTCCTCAATCACCCATTGGCGCAACTGTGGATTAGGCCCAGTAAAAACGAGTGCCATGACCCCTTGCTCGGGATGTTGCGGGTCGTGAACGGTAAGAATTGTGGACGTACCATCAAAACTATGACTTTGGACCATCCTGTTTTGCGCCAATTCAACTTTATCAGCTAATATAAGCGCCAAAGGAGTTTTGCTAAGCGGATAACTCTCTGGAGCCGAATTACCATTTGGATCGAAAATGGCTAACTGTCCAGCGGAGGCAAGCACTAACGCTTCATTTGGAGGGTCGTATTCAAATCGTACTCTACCAGGGCGCTTGATAAACAGAGACCCTGTTGACAGAGTTCCATCCGAATTGATTTGGGTGAACTTTGACTGTACTGTTTTTAGTCCGTCCAAATAATTGGATAGAGCATCAATGCTCAATTTCTCCGCACAAAGCGGCATTGCAATCGAAATGCTAATTAAAGAAGCTAGAGCAAAACGAAGTATTTTCATAAACCTAATATATACACACTTATAGCCTACGCTAGTAGAATTCGAAAAGGGTGAATTTTGACCACCACATTATTGCTGCTCAGGTACTAAAATTTCACGTTTACCTACGTGATTGGCAGCAGTAATGAGACCTTCGTCCTCCATTTGTTCAACCAACCGGGCTGCTTTATTGTAACCAATCGAGAGTTTTCTCTGGATATAACTAGTTGAGCACTTGCGATCTTTCAGTATGATCGCGACCGCTTGGTCATAAAGTGTATCCTCACCATCCGTATTATCCCCTAGTCCCAGAATAAGATCGATATTGTCAGCAGAGTCTTCTTGTGGTCCATCGACAACACCACTCTTGTATTCAGGCGGACCGTAGGCCTTAAGATGGCTTACGACCTCTTCCACCTCTTCATCGCTAACGAAAGGACCGTGACACCGAGAAATTCTTGATCCACCTGCCATGTAAAGCATGTCACCCATTCCTAAGAGTTGTTCTGCGCCCATCTCACCTAAAATTGTGCGACTATCGATTTTACTAGTGACTTGAAATGAAATCCGTGTAGGGAAGTTAGCCTTGATTGTTCCAGTAATCACATCAACTGAAGGACGCTGGGTTGCCATAATAAGATGAATGCCCGAGGCTCGAGCCATTTGGGCAAGCCTTTGAATGCAAGCCTCAATTTCTTTGCCAGACACCATCATGAGGTCTGCCATCTCATCCACAATCACAACAATGTATGGGATTTTTTCTGGGGTGAAGGCTTCAGTCTCAAAGATTGGCTCACCTGTTTCATCATTAAATCCCGTCTGCACAGTCCGGCTAAACATTTCATCTTTGGACAAAGTGTCTTCAACACGACTATTGTAACCATCGATGTTACGCACTCCCATTTTAGACATCTTACGATAACGTTCTTCCATTTCACTGACTACCCACTTGAGCGCAACCACTGCCTTCTTGGGATCTGTTACAACTGGACTTAGTAAATGAGGAATCCCATCATAAACGCTGAGTTCAAGCATTTTCGGATCAATCATAATAAGCCGGCATTCCTCTGGCGTAAGTTTATATAGTAACGACAGTATCATCGTATTAATAGCTACAGATTTACCTGAACCTGTCGTCCCGGCAATCAGGAGATGGGGCATCTTTGCCAAGTTGGCAACAACTGGTTCACCACCTATGTCTTTGCCCAGCGCAATTGGTAGCTTCTGATTTCCATCACCAAAAAACTTAGACGATAGAATTTCGCGCAAAACAACTTTTTCCCTATTTTCATTAGGTAGTTCGATACCAATGACAGTTTTTCCTGGTATTGTAGAAACACGGGCAGAAAGAGCGGACATTGAGCGCGCGATATCATCCGAGAGCCCGATTACTCTGCTAGCCTTTAAACCGGGCGCAGGCTCAAGTTCGTACATTGTTACAACAGGGCCGGGTCTGACGGATACGATTTCACCCCGTACACCGTAGTCATCAAGAACTGACTCGAGCAGTCTCGCATTTTCTTCAAGAGATTCATCCGATAGATTGTGACGCTCGATAATGGTGGGATTTGCTAGTAAGTTTAACGGAGGTAATTCGTAATCAATACGATTGTCTTCAAACTGTAAACTTGGTTGTGCTTCCTTCTTAGCCTGAACCGACGGTTTTATAGGTTTGCGGAAAGCAGGCTGTACTACCTTTTTATGTTCCATTTTCAATAGACTTGTTGGACGTGAACCAAGTAAAGTTGGTCCCTGGTCTATTTCCTGTGGGACTGTTTCTTTTAAAATATTAGGACCGCATTTTTCTACTGCTGTACACTCTGCAAACTGGTTTTTGGAGATAACAGTAGGTTCGACTCTTGCGCCACTTGAAACTGATACTGAGTGCTTTTCAGCGCTATCTTGTGGACAATTTACTTCATTTACCAACAACTCTGGACCGCGCCGAGCGCGCGAGTTGATCACACTACTGATCTTAACTCTAATTCGCTCGTCTCTCGGCACTGATGGATCAACAACTATTTCGCTTTCTTCATGCGAACGTTCCTCAACCGGCTTCTCTGCATATTTTACAAATGATGGCATCAGGGCGAACAGTCCTTGCTTTTTTTCAAAACCGAACGCACCAGTGAATGTTTCCCCTTCTTCAGAAAGTTCTGGCGCACGCGGTACCGCGAAACTTTTTCCAGATGACATCACGGGCACCTGTGTGCTCGGTCCAACAGATTCGCTTTCAGTTTTTGTTTTGTTATCTTCCCGCTCGTAATAATGTTTGGATACGTGAGCAGTGCTAGATTGACCACGACTTTTAGAAGTCTTGAGAAAGGCGTATACCATCACAAGACCGCCAGCCAAGAAACGTATAAAGCCGCCAACTTCTGATCGTGTGAAACCAAGACAATAAAGCATTATTGCCACAAAAGAAATACCAGTTAAAAATGAAATCAAGGTAATATTCAGCCAATCGTTAAAAGGCATAAGCAACAGTAATTGCTGGAGAATTGTATCCCCAAACAGTCCACCCATTCCAAAGCTATGGGTCCAAACCACTGGCGGAACAAGACTTGCACAATAAAGAGCAAGCACCGCTACAGAGAAAGGAACAAAAACAAGTCTCCAAAGTGCTTTTTCTGCACCTTTATGAAATATACAACGTATACCCCAAACTGCAGTTAATGAAGCAAAAGCCCAACTGGACCAACCCAAAATCAACACAATTGGCGCAGCAAAAGATGCCCCATAGACCCCGAGCATGTTCTGTATCGGTGCATCGTTTGCGGAGAGCCAGCTAGGATCTTCTGGAGAATAGCTCCAAACCATCATACTTATCAAAATACTCAAGCTCATCAGTACTAAACCAAGAAATTCAACCACACGCTTTTCTAGAGATGACTGCAAATTTGTGTCAATGAATGGGCTCCGCTCTTGTGTTAAATGGTACGCCATGTCTTCCTCACTCGCTGTAAAGGCAGCTGCGGATTTTCCGTAAAGCTTGTTCCGTTAGCACTTTATTCATGACAAGCGCTACACGTATGTATCCATGTCCAGGATTTGATCCATTCACGTCTTGGGCCAGATAACGACCAGGCAATACTCGAATACCCTCTTCTTTCCAAAGTTTAAGGGCGGCTTCTTCGCTATCCGTGCACGGAAGCCAGAGAAAAAATCCTGCCTCCGGCATTCGTAAACCGCGGATACCACCAAAGATATTATCTGCAAGATCGAATTTTTCAGAATATAGTCTGCGGTTGTCTTCAACGTGGGTTTCATCCGCCCAAACCGCCTCTGCCACGAACTGTAGTGGTAAAGGTAATGGAGCACCAGAGTAGGCTCGCATTGTTTTCAGCTTCTGAATAGACTTTTCACCTCCTGCAGCAAAGCCAGAACGCAGCCCGGGAAGGTTAGAGCGCTTTGAAAGAGAGTGAAAAATCATCACACGCTCGGGGTCAGCTCCAACGGCCCTACTCACTTCCAAGGCACCTTTTGGTGGTGCCTTTCGATAAATTTCACTATAACACTCATCGGCAAGGATTTTGAAATCATACTTCTCTGCTAAAGCTAATAGATCTTCCCAATATTCTTTACTTGCTATAACGCCTTGAGGGTTTGCAGGAGAGCAAATATAGGCTAAAGTTGTTTGGTTAAGTATAGCATCGGGTAATGCACTATAATCCGGCAGGAAATTAGTTTCATGCGTGGCTGCAACAAATTCGGGCCGTGCGCCGACCGACAGTGCAGCAAACATATAAACTTGGTAAAATGGGTTAGGTGTGAGAATTAAGGGCTGCGCTCCATTTTTTGTTTCTGGACAAAGCGCCATAGCCGCATTGTAAAGCCCTTCGCGCGTCCCATTCAATGCTATCACATTTCTATCAGGATCAAGTTTCACTCCATAGCGCCTTTGTGCCCAGTCACAAATTGTGCTGCGCAATTCCGGTGTACCATCATTTGGTGGATAACTGTTAAAACCACTCGCATTCCTTGTAAGGATTTCAACAATCCAGTTTGGAAATGAGTGCTTTGGCTCCCCAATAGTCAGATTTAATGCGTTATGCTCCGATGGATACGGATCAAGAAGCGCACGCAATCGCTCAAATGGATAAGCGGGTAGGTTAGAAAACCGCTCAGGAAACATCTATTAGCCTCAATTATCGAGATCATATCGCCCCGTTTGGGTGTAGTCATACTTAATCATAGGAGATCCGTCTACTAAAACTAAAAAATAGCTAGGTTTTTCAGCATAAATATCACATCTTTTTGGAGATATTGATCCTATTCCATCATTTAAGCGCACGTTCAGCGGCCATAGCCACCCTTAAAAGTCGCTTTTCGTTAAACGGCTCTGCCAACATCATGAACCCACAGCTAGGTTCCCCTGTTGGAAGAGTTAAGGCGCATAACCCCATCAAGTTACCCACCCGCGTATAGCGCAGGGACAATAGATTTTCACTAACATAATAATCTTTGTCTTTGAAAAGCAGCTCTACGTTGGGTGGTAGAATTGGGGCTGTAGGGCATAACAGCGCGTCAAAACCCTTAGTTATCTTTTGAAACTCAGCTCTATATTGATGAAGCTTTTGCCAATTTGCGACAAAGTCTACGGCTTTTACATCTGATCCTGACCTGAAGCGCGCAAGTATTTCTGGGAACATCAAATTTGGGTTTGCTTCAATCTGAGTCCTCCACGTTGCATACGCCTCACTGGCAAAAAGTAATCCACTTATGGCATTGACCTCACTTAAGAATTTTACTTCAATTTCAGAAATTTCCGCTCCTTTTCGTTCCAACGATTTAACACTTTTTTCAAAGGCGGCAGCTGGAGCATCGCGCGTAACATCAAAGAGATCACTTTTCAAAATACCAAACTTACACCCAGAGAGGTTACAGGAGGCAAGATCAATGGACCCTACCTCGGCCAAAGCTGAAAAAAGGTGAGCGGCATCTTCAACAGTTTTTGTCAAAGGTCCAACAGTGTCGAAAGAGGCGCAAAGAGGAACGACACCGTCCAGCGATATAAGCCCAGAAGTCGTCTTCAATCCAACCAGGTCATTCCAGGCGGCAGGAACACGGACCGACCCACCAGTATCTGACCCAATCGCGCCAGGCGCGAGCCCAAAGGCAACAGAAGCGCCGGCACCTGATGATGATCCACCAGGGACTGAACCTGAAAAATTGATGCAAGGTGGGGTGGCCTTAACGGGATTGAGGCCAAGACCAGAAAAAGCGAGTTCAGACATATGTGTTTTACCCAAACAGACCAACCCTTTCGCAGTCGCTTCAGAAAGACAGCGCGCATCTTTTTCTGGAATTCGGCCATCCAACAAAGCGCTACCAGCCTCTGTTGCATATCCCGCTGTATCAAAAAGATCTTTCCAACTTATTGGCACTCCATCAAGTAAAGATAACCGTTGACCGGATTTTGCGCGCCTAGACGCGTTCCGCGCCTCCGCCGATGCACGCTCTTCTGTGATTACCGTATAAATACGATCAGAATCAGTATGAGACTTTATCGCGTGAAGGTAGGTCTCCAAAATCTCAACTGGATCCAGCTCGCCCACACTTATTGCACGTCCAAGATCCGATGCAGACATTTCCATAACTGTTTGCACAATGTTATCCTTAAGTTGAAACAAAAATCTTAGCGACAACTAATCACATGGACATCTGCGTCTAGTATATCATATTAAAAATTATGAAAATCTCAAGAGATATAGCAATTATTGGCGGCGGGCTATCGGGTGCGTTGATGGCACTGAGTTGCATTCGATACGGATTTTCAGTTTGTGTAATTGACGCAGGTACGACAACACTGCAGAAGGCCCCAAATTTTGATGGTCGTTCTTACGCAATGGCCTACTCATCCGTTCAAATGTTAAAGGCTTTAGGAGTTTGGCAGGATATTAAAGAAAGCGCGCAGCCAATATTAGATATTAAAATTAGCGATGGCGTGATTGGCGAGCACCCTTCTTCCTTTATGTTGCATTTCGATCATCATGACCTGGAAGACGGTCCAATGGGACACACAATAGAAGATCGTATTTTGAGACCTTCTTTACAAAAACGGTTAGAAGATAGCGATTTGGTCAGCTACCTGGATCAGACAAGAGTATATTCTCATGAAACAAACTCATCCAGAGTGACGCTCCGGCTCGAAGGCAAAGCTGACGCAGTGACAGCTAAACTTGCAATTTCCGCAGATGGTCGAAAGAGTAACTTTGCAAAAAAAGCTGGCATTTCCTATGCGGGTTGGAAGTATTCACAAACATCTCTAGTTTGTGCTTTAGAACACGAAAAGCCTCATAAAGCTATTGCTTATCAACATTTTATGCCCCCCGGGCCGCTTGCTATATTGCCTCTAACGGGTAATCGTTGCTCGATTGTCTGGACAGAAACATCGGAAAATTCATCCGCCATTGCGAAATTAGAGGATCACGCATATTTAGAAGTTTTACGATCGCGATTTGGTGATTTTCTTGGTGAAATCAAGTTAATAGGAAAGCGGTTTTCCTATCCACTTGAAATGAGCATAGCTAAAAGCCTTGTAGCCGATCGCGTGGCACTTGTTGGCGATGCAGCACACGGAATGCACCCCATCGCAGGACAAGGCCTAAACGCAGGCCTCCGTGACATAGCGGCTCTAAGCCAAACTATCAAAGAAGCGCGAGAGCGTGGCGAAGAATTTGCGACAGTATCGGTGCTAAGTCGATACCAAGAATGGAGGCGCTTCGATGCCACGGCACTATCACTTACTCTGGATGGAATTAACAATTTGTTTTCCAATAACATTCAGTTTCTGAAGAGCGCCCGGAGGGTGGGCATGGGCGTTGTTAATAAACTTCCCAGCCTTAAAAGAAGTCTCATGCGCGAAGCGGCAGGTTTATCAGGAAAGTTGCCCGATCTTATGCGCTAAAATTATTTGTCATCTAAACGGCGCGCTTCATCGATAAGCATAATGGGAATACCATCCCTAATTGGATAAGCGATGCCGGCCCTTCGGCTTACAAGCTCTTGTTCCTCAGCAACGTATTCCAAAGTATCATGGGTTTTAGGACACACAATTGCCTCGAGCATCTTTCTATAAGATTCGTTTTTTTCACTCATCATTGAACAATTTCATCCCCCGCTCCACCACGCAAACTATACTCTATTAATGTCACAATTGTTTCACGGCGAGTTACCAAAGAAGGCGCCTCAAGCAATGCCTGCTTATCTTCAGTTTCAAAGTCCAATAGCATTGATAAAGAATTGATCAATAACTCGTCATCAGCATCTTTCAGCGTATCCCAGTCGGTTGACAAGCCACGGGCTTCAAAATATCGGGCGAGCATTTTGAAGAAGCCTTTTCGATCAAAATTCGGATCTTTTTCAACAGAAGACCTATCACCTCCAAACCCATTCCAACTGACTTCAAACCGCCGGTAAGGTGTGAAGCCATTAAGTTCTTTTCGGATTCGATATCGGCTAACGCCGGTTAACGTAATCATATAGCGACCATCCTCAGTCTCCGAAAACTGAGTCAAACGCCCCGCGCAACCAATCGCCTGCATGCGCTCATCCCCATTTTGCTCGCTAGTCTGTATCATGCCCATTAAGCGCTCAGGTGTCTTAAGCACATCCTCAATCATAGCAAGATAACGAGGTTCAAATATATGGAGTGGCAATCTCGACCTGGGGAGAAGCAGAGCTCCAGGCAATGGAAACACCGGAATTATTTCGGGAAGTTCAAAGTTCATTGGCATAAAAAGGATAATAGCACTGCAAGTGCATCAGGCAAATATCAATGAGCTTAATTTCCGTCTGCCGTTTAGAACAATAGGATCGTTTGATTTGAGTGCCTCAAATATTATAAGGAGTTGCGTCCTTGCAGCCCCATCATTCCAATCCCGATCTCTTCTAAAAAGCTCTAGAAGCTCTGCCACCGCATCTTCTATCTTTCCAACTCCATACAATGCTTGCGCCAGGTCCAGACGTGCTTGGTGATCCTCTGGTCGATCACTGACTGCAACCAGTAGTTCACCAAGTGGGCCTGCATCCTCTGACTGTTTGGCAAGTTGAAGCTGGGCAAACGCCGTTTCCAGTTCGGCGGTTTCAGAAATTTCAGCTGGTGCACCGTTTAAAATAGCCTCTGCCTGATCCATTTCCTTCAGTGCGATGTAGCCTCGAACCAGGCCGCCATAGGCACCCGCATGGTTAGGGCTTTCTTCAAGAACAGCTTCGAAAGCTTGCAACGCTTCATTAGGCTCTCCTGAGGAAAGAAGCTCCTCAGCAGCAGCCACCGCTTGATCAAGCCCACCGCCAACAGTCCCGCCAGCAGTTACAATTGCTTTTTCGACAAAAGCCCTTATTTCGGATACCGAAAGCGCACCCTGGAAGGCATCAATTGGTTGGCCTTGCCAAAAAGCATAGACCGTTGGAATGGATTGAACACGCAGTTGACCTGCGATCATCTGGTTTTCATCAACATTAACTTTCGCCATTTTTACTGCCCCTTTAAAAGAGACTACGGCTTCCTCGAGTTGCGGGCCAAGTGTCTTACAAGGTCCGCACCAAGGTGCCCAAAAGTCAACAATGATAGGAACGCTCTTACTGGCTTCGATTACATCATTCATAAAGTTACCTTCGTCGGCATCAAATATGAATTCTTTGGATGATACTTCGGTTGTTTGTCCTAACTCCAACATGTCTACTCTCTAATCATTCTATTAAATCTTAATATGGGTATTGATAAATGAATTTCAAATATCAAAAGTAGCAAAAACTGGTGCGTGATCGCTCGGTTTGTCCCAACCTCTTGCATTACGTAAAATACGCGAGCTATGCGCTTTAGAAGCAATATCACGTGATACCCAGATATGATCTAACCGGCGTCCTTTATTTGTAGTTTCCCAATCCCGTGCACGGTAAGACCACCATGAAAATAATTTACCTTCAGGCAGATCTTTTCGGGTAACATCTACCCAGTCGCCTGCATTTCGAACATCCTCTAGGGCTTCAACTTCAATCGGTGTATGGCTTACTACCTTTAAAAGTTTTTTGTGATCCCATACGTCATCTTCACTGAGGGCAATATTCAAATCACCAACCAAAACCGAAACTTTCGGTAAGTTGTTTTGAAAAAAGGCTTTCATCGCTGCAAGATAATCAAGTTTTTGACCAAATTTATCGTTGACCAAACGATCGGGAACGTCACCGCCAGCAGGTACGTAAAAGTTGTGGATCGTCAATCCATTTTCCAATCGTCCGGCGATATGTCGCGCATGTCCAAGGTTGGAAAAATCATAAGCTCCAACTTCCTCGATTGGTGCGCACGATAGAATAGCAACTCCGTTGTAGCCCTTTTGCCCACGGGCGATGATGTGCGGGTAACCACACTCCGTAAATAGATCCACCGGAATTTTATCCGCTGGTGATTTACACTCCTGCAGGCACAAAACTTGTGGCTTCTCTTCTTTCAAAAGCTTTGTTACCAATGCCGCCCGAAGACGAACAGAGTTAATGTTCCAAGTAGCAATTGTTGTTTGCAATTTGGCCATCCCCCATTTTAGTTTTGGAACGCCGATAACATAACACTGGAGCAAATTGTAGGTATAATCCTTGATGCAGACGCATGTCCAAATTCCGTGCTTATATAGTAATGTAAATCGTAATATTTAATAGGCTTATTATCAGCCCACGCAAAGGGTGCCTAGCCCGAGTTTTGACCTTAAACCATTTCATCCAATTTTTATCCAAAGGCAACGAAAAGTGTAATTCAATGTGGGACCGGATGTAGCGACTGGCCGATTTATTCAGTTAGGTTGGAAGTGCGTAAAAGTAAAATAGCTGATCGCCGATGGTTCGAATGGGATAGAACTTTGTTTTTGAATAGCTTTCATGTGGTCAAATTAATTAACTAGAAAATCAATCCATTTGCGAAAAGTCTGCACGAGCCTAACAGGGAGAAACGATATCTGCGACTGGATATATAATGTGTTACTACAATGGCTTTTCTAATTAGGTGACCATTTTCAATACTCACTTTAATGAGTTTTGTCGTCAAGCGACTATCTTATAGCCTCCTGCTTCGGTGACCAGTAGTTGAAAATTTGTCGGATCTTGCTCAATTTTTTGCCTTAGCCGATATATATGCGTCTCTAAAGTGTGCGTTGTAATGTCAGGATTATAACCCCAAATCTTGTACAAAAGTACATCACGCTGGACGAGCGCGCTCTCTGCTTGCAAAAGCAACTTTAGAATATTTGTTTCTTTATCTGTTAGCCTAATTTTTCGCCCATCGTCTTTCAGTAGGTATTTCTGCGTAGGAAAAAATATATGCGGGCCTAAGGCCAAATGGGCATCATCAATTTTTGCGGACTGTCTAAGTTGAGACCTTATCCGAGCTAGCAGTACAGAAAATTTAAAGGGCTTTGCAACATAATCATTAGCACCTGTATCAAGTCCTGAAATCGCTTCTGAAACACTATCATGATCAATAAGCATGATAATGGGACATTTTACATTCTGCTTCCGTATAGCGTTGCATAATTCTCCAGTGTGTTTACCCTTCGAATTCACATCCACAATGATCGCATCAAAGTCATGGCTACGCAGGTATTCAAGGGATTCTTTGTCACTAACGGCCTGCTTTACGGTAAATTCATCAGTGGCTAGAAATTGCTCAGTTAGAGCAGCGCGCAGATCCTCATCATCATCCACCAGTAAAATACTTTTGATCTTAGCCACTTTTTGTCATCCTTACTTAAAGTCATAATCGCGTTTAAACGCTTAAATTGCAGGATTTGTTACGTTTTACTCACATTAGGACACCATGTTAATTATTATTGAATTAATTATTAATTAAAATGGAATATTGAATCTTTTACTGCTTTAACGCAAAACCCATTTGCAACAATGTTGGTAGTGATAACAATGGCACTAGGCCCCAATATTCAGGAACAAATATCCCGTGCAAGAGCAGATTTGCGTATGGGTGTGCCTGTTAGTGTTAATGGAGAGCGTCAAGCTTTATTAATCCCAGCAGAGACATTGAGTGAAAGCCGTCTAAGTTTACTTCGACAACTTAATGGAGAAATTCTTTTAGTTCTAACAGCAAAACGGGCCGCAACCTTAAAACTCGGAGCATATGATGGAGATCTGGTCCGTATTATCGTGCCAAATAATGAAGGCGTTGCGTGGATTACGGCAGTAGCTGATCCATCTTCTGACTTGAAAAATCCAATCAAGGGCCCATTTCAAACCAAGCGCGTAGGTGATGTTGAATTGGAGCGATTTTCCTTAACACTGGTGAAAAGCGCTCGATTGTTGCCATCCGCACTTATATTTTATCCGAATTCAACAATACAGTCACTAGAGCGGAACGAATTGTCCAGTCTAAACGTCGCAACAGCTAGCCCATATCTATCAGAGAGTGCAAACCTTTCAGATATTATTGCAGCCAACCTACCTACAACCGCCGCGCCGAAAGGGAAATTGCACGTCTTTAGGCCAAACAATGCATCAGAAGAGCATTATGCCATGGAAATAGGCAAACCCTCACGCTCTAGAACTATTCTAGTTCGATTACATTCAGCTTGTTTTACAGGAGATGTTCTTGGTAGCCTTAAATGTGACTGTGGCCCACAATTACGCGGCGCTTTAGAGCAAATGGGTAAAATTGGAGCAGGTGTTCTACTCTACCTGAACCAAGAAGGCAGAGGAATCGGTCTAGCCAATAAAATGCGAGCCTATTCTTTACAGGATGAGGGTTTCGATACCGTTGAGGCCAATCATCGGCTAGGGTTCGAAGACGATGAGCGAGACTTCAGGATTGGAGCTTCAATTCTCAAAGAAATGGGCATTCGAAGAATCCGGCTCTTAACCAATAATCCAGCTAAAATTTTGATGATGGAAAAAAATGATATTGTCGTGATTGAGCGAGTGCCACTTATTCTTGGAAAGAACTCTATCAATGCCGGCTATCTTAACACCAAAGCGAAAAAATCTGGCCACCTGCTATGAGGAAAAGGAAAGAACACATCTACATTACCCCTTGCGGTATGCGAATGGGTTCGAGTTATTATCCGTGCACCATTGGACGAAATGGAACGTCAGCTAACAAATCCGAAGGCGATGGCGCAACGCCGGAAGGTCAACATGAGATCATTGGCCTGCTTTATCGCCCCGATAGATTACTTAAGCCGACAGATTGGGCAATTCCGATCAGACCAAGTGATATTTGGTCAGACGACTGCAAAGATCCTGATTATAATATGCTCGGTCAAGCGCCTTCTAAATTCAGTCACGAAAAACTGTTTCGAGCGGATCCACTTTATGACCTTGTCATTCTAACCAATTGGAATTGGCCTTACGCTGTTAAAGGTCGAGGATCCGCGATTTTTCTCCACCGCTGGCGCAAACGTGGTTATCCAACCGAAGGATGCGTTGCGCTTAGTTCAATTCATTTGTTGGAGATTGCTAGACGTATAAATTTTGGCACAAAAGTTATTGTGCTTCCTCAGGGAGGCGTGAACCGAAGATAGCCGAACCTATACGTACGTATGTTGCCCCAAATGCAACGGCCGTTTCAAAATCACCTGACATTCCCATTGAAAGACCGGAAAGCCCATTCGCCTCTGCAATAGTCACCAAAAGCTTGAAGTGCTTAGCTGGCGCTTCTTGCTCAGGTGGGATACACATTAATCCCTTAAGAGGTAAATCCAGGCTCCGACACTCTTTGATAAAGGGGTCTGCATCACTGGGTAGGATACCAGCTTTCTGCGGCTCATAGCCTGTATTTATTTGAATAAAAATATCAGGACAGTTTCCGGTTTCCTGCGCCAGACGCGCGATCGTGTTACTGAGTTTAGGTCGGTCAACAGAGTGTATAGCCTGGAAAAGGCTCATTGCCTGACGCGCCTTATTAGTTTGTAATGGACCAATGAGATGCAATTCGATACCGTCATATATCTTAAATAAAGCAGGCCACTTGTTAGACGCCTCTTGGACACGATTTTCACCAAAACATCTATGGCCCTCATCTAAAACATTAGTTATCCGCGAAATATTTTGCATTTTAGAAACAGCAATAATTGAGGTCATTTCAGAGTCAAATTTATTTGCATCTTGTACCTTTTTTACTCTTTCTCTAACCGCCGCTAAACCCAATGTTATTACCACCCCACTTTGATCTTTTTCCTTACTGAAATTTCCATCCAGGATCGTTGTAAATCCACATTTACCATTCGAAAATTAAAAGCTAAATATCAACAACATCCCAACATGTATTCCACAGGTTGTAAACTTCATTCTAATATTTTTAGTGTATTAACCACCCTTCTTTTTGTTATTGAAATTTATCTCAATTTCACCGAATACAGACCATATCGTATAATTTAACGTAAATGCGCAATGAGGTACAGGTTGGCTAAATTTTTAAAACCCCCAAAAAACCCCACCAAATTGCCATTTAAATTAAGAAGTGAGCTCAGCACCCAAAGCGATTTTAATGCATCTATAAACAAAGTGTTTTCTGCAAATAAGCGAAACCAATTGGGCCAGGAAAAACTTAATAGTCTAAAAAATGTGCCCAATCATAAAGATCCAGCTGAAACGGTATTACGCGAACTCCTTGAGCTCTACAAAAAAAAGAAATTCGAGGAACTAAATTTCAAATCAAATCAACTTTTAAAGACATTTAAAAAATCTCACAATATCTGGAACCTATTAGGCATATCTCTTCAGGCTCAGGGAAAAATAGACGAAGCAACTAAAGCTTTCAAAAAAGTGGTGTCAATAAACCCCCGATTCCCAGACGGGCTGAATAATTTAGGTTATGCTCTTAATAATCTCAAGGAGTATAAGGCTGCGATAAAGTATCTACAGCAGGCCATCGAATTACAGCCAGATTTTCACGTTGCGCTCAATAACTTAGGTAATGCACTGAAGGGCGCAAAGCGATTTGAAAAGGCTATTGAAAAGTATGATTTAGCAATATCCTACAAACCAAATTACTCAGAAGCTATTTATAATAAAGGGCTTATACTAAGAGAATTGGGGCAAACTGATCTGGCCCTCACCACTCTAGAACATTCAATTCATTTTAATAAACGATTTACCGAAGCATTCAATTCGATAGGGTCAATATATAATGATAAGCAGAATACAGAGAAAGCGTTGGAATACTTTCAAAAAGCAATAGATGCAGACCCTAAAAACGTGACGTCTTATTTAAATTTATGCGAGGTCTATGAGAAAATAAATGAATTGGATAAGTTTTCCAGTGTTTTATCATTAGCCAATGTGAATATGGCTTCGGATAGTGCTGATTTAAGCTTTTATAGAGCATTGTTGGCATTTAGGCTTAAAAAGTACTCTGATTGCATATTTTTACTGGATGAGATTGATATTAAGCAATTATCAGGCAGAAAAGAGGCATCTTATTGGCGAATAAAAGCTAACTCGCACCAGAGTTCAGGGGAATATGACGAAGCGTTTGAAGCATTTGTGTCTATGAATTCGTTTGTTAAAAAATCGGCGGAATTTGACTCAAACGATGTTGACGCATTCTTCAAACAAATAGGAGAAAAGGCAGCGGAATTGAGCTCTCTTTCCGCGCCAGATCAATTAAATCAGCCCAAACGGTCAACCATGCCTTACAAATTATGTTTTCTCATCGGCTTTCCACGATCAGGAACTACACTTCTTGATACTATACTAAGAACACACTCAAAGCTATGTGTGGTGGAAGAAAAGCCCATGATAAATTTAGTAAATAGTTTCCTAGGAAATCCAACAACCGTTGAAATTGAAAGGCTAAATGGCCAGACAATTAATGCAGCAAGAGATGTTTACTTAGATGAATTAGGAAAACACATAACTGATAAGGACGCTAAGGTAGTTATTGATAAATTACCCTTGAACATAATTCAATTACCGATAATAAACCGACTATTCCCTGATGCTAATTATTTGTTCGCACTGCGCCATCCATTGGACGCGATATTGAGCTGCTGGATGCAAAACTTTCGGCTTAATTCAGCAGTGGGAAATTTTTTGGATCTGACACGAACAGTGGATTTTTACTGCAAAACAATGGAAATAGCCAGTTTGTGTATAAAGCGATACGATCTCAGAACTTCCAGAATATACTATGAAAGCGTAATAGATAATATGCAGGAAGAAATAGCAAAATTGATGGAATTTTTAGGCCTACTCTGGGAGGATAACCTTAAAAATTATCAAACGACCGCTAAAGAACGCGCGTCTATAAGCACACCTAGTTACTCACAGGTCATAGAACCGCTCTATAAGAGCGCTAGTTACCGGTGGAGAAACTATGAAAGCCAATTGAAATCTGAAATTCATAAAGTGGAGCCATGGACAAAAGAATTCGGATACGCACTTTAGTATTTGCATACAAGTAACCGCTACATATGCAATTTGATTGGCGAAATTACTGGATAAAATTGACAACTAAAATGCAAGTGAAATTCGTACTATGCGGAGTGAAGGCTCGTAGTCGGTTTAACTGAAAAACTGAACTGCAATGCAGATTTTCATATTATTAATGGCCTTAAATAGCAAAAATGCTATTGACTACAAAAGAATAGCGCAGGGTAAAGCCAAACCCAAACTTACTAGAAGAGGGCTCGCCTTAATTTCGCATACTTGGCGTGAAATCCAAAATGCATTTCAAAAATTTGATTTGGGCTAAATTTACATCAACTGCGTTATTTTAAGAACCTTCAAAACTTTCTTCAGTTTTAATTAAAGTTAAAAAACGTGACGGGAAGTCTCTGCCTAACAATTTCAGAAGTACTATAACAAATAACAATTTGTAATTTCCTGAAGATCCACAAAACAAAAGGAGCGGCTTTATAACCGCTCCTTTAACTAATCTCCTAAGAAATAACTTAGAATGTAAACTCGATTCCCACAACAGAGAACTCTGTTGAGTCAGTAGAGGCATTAACCGATGCTCCACTACCCAGAGCATAGGATACATCAGCTTCCCAAGCGGACTCTTCATCGGTCGCATAAGATACTGACATACCGCCAGTGCTGTATGAAGCACTTGCGTTCCAGTCATTAGCATCATCGGCAGACAGAGATACTGATAGATCGCCCATTGCGTAAGCAATTCCCATTTCGGTTACATCATCGCCTGCTCCGTTATTGTCTGACGATAGAGAAAGCGTCATATCACCCATCGCATATGATCCAGACCACTCCATGGCAGCATCGCCAGCATCGTTGGCATCAGTTCCGGTTACAGACAGAGAAATGTCACCCATTGTGTAACCCAACGCGTAAGATGTACCAGCGTTCATGATTGCCGCATTAGCGCCAGCGCCGCCATGTACCTGCGCGTCTGTGTCATAAGTAATACCAACTGATAGACCACCAACTGTACCGTCGATGGTGATATCACCGTTTTGAGTATTATCATAACGGTCATCTTTTGCTTGGTTGTCAAATCCTACAGACCAGCCGCCTACTGCGACCGTTACGCCTGGTGTGTCAAGGTCAGAAGTCTGAGCATCGAGCTCTTTATCTGCATAGTCTGGAAGCTTACCACCGCCAAAGTCGTCACCAGCAGAGATAGTTACACCATTGTCGGTTGTAACAGAAGCGCTTACGTTCAGATCGATACCTGACCAAATTTCAGAAGTTACGCCGGCGCTCACGCCATTAGTGCCTGCAGCTGCAGTATTTGCAACACCAGCGCCAGCACGGCCTGACAAAGAAACCTCAGCTGCGGCTAGTGACGTTGTCATTGCCAAAGCTGTAGTCGCGAGAAGAACATGTTTCATATTTTTTTTCCTCGGTTCGTTATTTTAACCCTGATATGGTGAATCCATACCAAGTACTGAACTTTTCATCGCTCGTTTTCCGGGTATATTGCAAGTGAATGCGTCATAAACCAGCATCCTGTTTCAAAAATGATGCAGCATTGCCACAGTTTTTTACGTAAATTTGAAACAAAAGCATGTGGATACCTCATTTAAGTTTAATTAAAGATACTAAGCTGGCGGGATTTTTACTAAGCTCTTATGGTTCGTTGAAGCATTTTTTAGGTTGATGTCATGCTAACACTCTCAGACGACTTATAAGTCAGATACCTATGGACCCTAAGCTCCATAGAGCTTATCAACATTTCAAGTTAAAAATGGAAGGGAAATCCAATATGTCGCGCTATTCTGCTGCTGAAATCGAACCGAAATGGCAAAAGGCCTGGGACGATTCCGGCGTGTTCAAGGCCATTCGCGATGAAAGCCGCCGTAAGTACTATGTACTTGAAATGTTTCCTTATCCTTCAGGAAAATTGCATATTGGACATGTCCGTAACTATACGATGGGTGATGTCGTTGCTCGTTACAAAATGAGTACAGGCTACAATGTATTACATCCCATGGGCTGGGATGCCTTTGGCATGCCGGCGGAAAATGCTGCTATGGCTAGCGGTGGCCATCCAAAGGATTGGACTTACAAAAATATTGACCAAATGAGAGGTCAAATGAAGCCGTTGGGATTATCCATCGACTGGTCACGAGAATTTGCAACCTGTGATCCAGAATACTACGGGCAGCAACAAGCTCTGTTTCTGGATTTTCTGGAGGAAGGACTTGTTTATCGTAAAAATGCGATTGTAAACTGGGATCCAGTGGATATGACAGTACTGGCCAATGAACAGGTAGAAAATGGGCGGGGCTGGCGCTCTGGTGCCTTAGTGGAAAGGCGCGAACTTGCACAATGGTTTTTCAAAATTTCTGATTTTTCGGAGGATTTGCTCAACGCAATTGACAAATTGGATAACTGGCCTGCAAAAGTCAAGCTAATGCAAGCAAACTGGATCGGGAAATCCCGTGGCCTTCAGTTCAGTTTTAAAACTATCGATGCGCCCGATGAGTTTAAAGAAATTGATGTTTATACAACCCGCCCGGACACCCTCTTGGGCGCATCATTTATAGGTATATCAGCAGATCACCCACTGGCGCGGTCTCTAGAGGTAAATAGTCCAGAAATTACCGCTTTTAATCAAGGTTGTCGTCAGATGAGCACTTCTGAGGCTGATATGGAGAAGGCGGAAAAGAACGGTATTGATACAGGTATCAGGGTTAGGCATCCTCTGAATCCTGAATGGGAACTTCCGGTCTGGATAGCAAATTTTATTTTGATGGATTACGGTACTGGAGCTATTTTCGCATGTCCTGCGCATGATCAGCGAGACCTTGATTTTGCAAACAAGTATGAATTGCCCGTGATTGATGCGTTTTTTTCTATTGATAATGAAGCGCCTGTATCTACAAAAGCATTTATTCCTCAAAAAAGTGAAAAAGTGAAATGGGTAAATCATTTTACTGGACTTGATGTTGCCACCGGGCAGGAGGCTATTGACGCGACTATTGCCTATGCTGAGGCGCACGAGTGGGGTAAAGGCGTTACTAATTTTCGCCTCCGTGATTGGGGCCTAAGCCGTCAGCGCTATTGGGGCTGCCCAATACCTGTAATGCATTGCCCAATTTGTGGTATTGTACCAGAAAAGAAAGAAAACCTGCCGGTAAAACTACCCAATGATGTGAGCTTTGACTTACCTGGAAACCCTTTGGATCGTCATCCAAATTGGCGCAACTGTACCTGTGCACTCTGCGGAGGCGCGGCTTTACGCGAAACGGATACCATGGACACATTCGTTGACAGCTCTTGGTATTTCGCACGCTTTACTGCACCGCGCGCCGAGACGCCAACAGAACAAAAAGATATCAATTACTGGATGAATGTAGACCAATACATTGGCGGGGTAGAGCATGCAATTTTGCATCTTCTTTACTCACGTTTTTTTTGCCGTGGAATGCAGAAGACTGGTCATGCTACAGAGAAAAACATCAGCGAACCATTCAATGCCCTTTTTACGCAGGGCATGGTAACTCATGCGATTTACAAGACCACACGTGAAGAGGATGGCCGCGCGATATACTATTACCCTGAAGATGTAAAACTAAAAGATGGGAAAGCCTTCCTGAAGAATAGCGGCAACGAGGTGAATATCGAGCCTTCAGCCAAAATGTCAAAGTCAAAGAATAACGTGGTGGACCCTGAGATGATCATTGCACAATATGGTGCGGATACAGCTCGCTGGTTTGTTCTGTCAGATAGTCCACCCGAGCGTGATGTTGAATGGACCGCAAGTGGTGCAGAGGCAGCTCATAAGCATATCGCCCGAGTTTGGTCAATTTGCTGCAAAATTAAAGAGTTGCCGGAAAACACAGGTAGTGAAAATGACCTTGAACTCATGCAGGAAATGCATAGAACAATCCGGGACGTCACTTTGGGAATTGAAAGCTTTGGTTTCAATGCAGCGATCGCCAGACTTTATGCATTTACCAACAAACTATCCAAGTCCAAAGCCAGTAAGTTGAGCCAACGGAATGCGGTTATGACGTTGGCACAATTGATGTCGCCGATGACACCCCACGTGGCTGAAGAGATATGGTCTCATCAAGGTGGTCAAGGGTTAATAATAAATGCACCTTGGCCGGTTGAGGATGAAAGCATGCTTGTTCAGACATCAATCATTCTACCCATCCAGGTAAACGGTAAAAGGCGCTCGGAAATTACCGTCCCAAAGGATCTTCCCAATATAGATGTTGAGCGTCTAGCATTGAGTGAGGAGGCTGTAAGACGATCGCTGGATGGCAATAAGCCCAAAAAAGTTATTGTTGTGCCAGGGCGGATCGTCAATGTTGTCATTTAAGCTTTTCCCAGTGTAATGTTTCATGGAGCACCCGGCCAACGATCGTGTAGCTCATAAAAATTGGTAAGTTGAGCAGATTTACTAATCATGCAATTTATACAATTTGTCACAAATAATTAATTAGGGTAGTAGAGAACAAGTCGGCTAAAAATATTATGTTTCATGTTCCTTAAAGCGAGGTCTGGAAAGAAACTAAGAAGGGGGAATTGTGAAGCTGAATGGGGGAAATGTAAACGCGTACTTGGATGTATCAGAAAACAACAGAGCCGGTTTGCTGATATATGGACCTGATCAGATGCGCATAGCGCTCAAGCGACAAGAGATAATAAAAACAATAGTTGGGTCCAATGGCGAAGAGGAAATGCGCCTCATTCGGATATCCTCAATCGAGTTAAGAAAAGATCCAACCTTGTTGCTTGACTCGATGAAAGCGAAAAGTTTTTTCCCTGGTCCGCGCGTTGCATTTCTAGAAGAGGCCTCAGATAATGTAACGAAAATAGTAAAAGTGGCGCTTGAAGAATGGGAGGAGGGCGATGCTCAGCTTGTTATAACTGCGGGGCAATTACGTACTTCTTCGTCTTTACGAAAATTGTTCGAATCTCACGCTAAGACATATGCATCAGCTATTTATAATGATCCACCAAGTAAACACGACATTCAGTCTGCCATCGATAAGATTGGTATCAAAAATACATTAAATGATACAGTTGAAGCACTAGCGGCCCAGGCGCGCGTACTTGATCCTGGCGATTTCCATCAAATGTTAGAAAAGATATCATTGTTTAAGTTGAATGATCAGGCTCCCCTTACAGTTGAGGAAATTGATTTGTGTGCTCCGCTTTCGCATGAAGCTGTGATTGACGATATTTTAAATAACGTTTCGGAGGGCCTATCGGACGAGATTGGGCCCGTGATGGAGCGGCTTTTGTCTCAGGGCATCCAACCTGTTACGATCTGCATCCTAGCAAGCCGGCATTTCAAAACACTTTTTACAATAGCAACTCATCCCGGCGGCGCTAGTTCAGCCATAGCAAAACTGCGCCCACCAGTTTATGGTTTACGAAAGGACAGGCTGGTGAGGCAAGCGAAACTTTGGGGCATTGATAAATCAAAGAAAGCCCTTAAAGTACTTACAGATCTCGATCTAACATTACGGTCTGCTGATCAATCAGCCCCAGGTTCAGCCTTGACCGAACGCGCTATGATCAGACTTGCTATGGTGGCAAAACGCTAACAAGAATAAAGTCATAAGAACGTCGGTAGATTATTCACAATTTGCTTTAGACTTGTATCATTCAAATGTGCATATCTTTGTGTCATGTTGGGACTAGAGTGACCTAATAGCTTTTGGACCTCGTAAAGTGTAACACCATTTTGAACTAATAAACTAGCGTAGGTGTGTCTTAAATCGTGGATCCTAACATCTCTAATTCCAGCGTTGTCGCGCGCCTTTTTAAATGCTGCCTGGAAATCGTTATATGGACGACCGGTCTGTGGATTTGTGATTAGGAACGCATTTAAACTGACTGGAAGTGCTAAAGCTTCAGATTTAAAACGTAATGTTTTTATGATTTTTTTTGCATTTTCACTCAAGAAAATTGTACGTTTTTTTCCATTTTTGCTTATTGGTACAAACAAACGGTCTCCATCCAAATCAATATTCCTCCAGGTTGCCAATCTTATCTCACCACATCGAGCGCCAGTTAAGATTAACAACTCTACTACTGAACCTAAAAATGGGTGCGAGCTTTCGTAACATGAGTAAACTAATTGGGCGATTTCTTTTGGAGTTAAAAATCTTTGCCTTGGCTCACCGATTGAAATCCTACGATGATTGTTAACAGCGCTATCAGAATTTATAAAATCCCACCTAACTGCGACTCGCATTATTCGTTTTAGTAGTACTAGATGCTTTAATATTGTTGAATTTTTGTATCCCGCCGAAACTTGCTTTGCGATCCATATGTCAACATCTCTTGACATAATATCGCATAAGTTAGTTTGTCCAAAAGACGGAAACAAATTTTTATAAAACGTATACCAGTCATGCGAATACGTCTTTTTATAAGATTTAATGTAAGGATAGTAGTTTTCTGTAAAAAACTCTCCCAGACTTATATTAGGTCCATTTACTAACATAGATTGTTGCATGTTCGCTATTTCCGTACATTAACTTGAATAAAAATAGTTTTTAAAGTGACGTAATTTTAGGCATTTTTGACATGTTTTGATCATTTTAGTACCATACGGTATTTATTATAAGTCGTCTCATTTCCAAGGACTATGGGTCTAAAGGATATAGGTAAGGCAATTTAATGAAAAAAATTAACACATTTGCATTAAAAGCGACCAAACATGTTCTTCTCGCAACTACCGCTCTGGTAATGACGGCGTCATTAGCATCAGCTGAAGTTTCTTTATCCGGCCGCGCGGGGGCTGGAGTGGCCAACACCGCAACGGCTGGGACAAATGGTATTGGTACAGTCGCTAATGGTATTACGTCTATGGTGTGGTCCGGAATCGACTTAAATGTAAGCGCATCTGTAACAACGGACACCGGTTTAACGGTTTCTGTCTCAGATGATTTCGGTGGAGGTTTCCTGCCTGATTACGAAGACAAAGAAGTAGATGAGCAAAGTTCCAACTTGGACACACCTTTGGTAACTGTTGGAGCTGGCGGATGGTCTGTTGGCTTTGATGCCGATGCGGTCGATGACCGTTATGACGATGACCTTACTGGTGGTGACATATCAATAGATGGTAGTGTAGGTGGGCTATCAGTAGGCATAACTTATGACACAGAACCAGCTGCCGCTGACCCTGGGACGTCATATGCGTTAGGTTACACGATGGGTGATATTGGCTTATCAGTTACCGGTACGGATAATTTTAACGGTGACGCAGCCATGGCATACACTGCATCCTATACAATGGGCGATATGACATTGTCACTTTCGTCTGACAATAATGCGGCAGCCGATGACGTAACAGAGTTTGGCCTTGCGTATACAATGGGCGATATTTCATTAGCTGTATCTGCTGACGATGCAAATGATTGGGACGCAAGTGCTTCGTTTTCATCGGGTGGCATCACAGTAGCTTATGCAACTGACGAAAATTCAGCTTGGGAGGCAGATGTATCTTATGCCATCGGAAGCGGTGTGTCAGTTATTGCCGCTACTGACTCAACCGAGTTCTCGGCTGTGGGTATCGAATTTACATTCTAATCTAGCTACTTATAAAATTTTAAGAGCGGCTGAGGTGCCGCTCTTTATTTCAAAATATTTTGTAAATAATCAGCGCGTAGTATACAAAATACAACAATTGCCTTTTTCTTTAGTCCTTTAGCCCGATCTCATCGCCCACTGCCACCATATCAGAAAGCATTTTGGCTGCTTCATCAACTGGACCAGGCTCGCTCACAAAATTATCCTGCGCTTGATTGTAGAAATTTTCAGCATCCGCAACCATATCGTTATATTCTTCCTGAGTTATGTCCGCGCGAGGGACTGCTTTTTCAGCCAGAACAGTCACCTTCCCCCCAACTTCGGCAAATCCACCTGTAACAAGGAACTGCTGATCACCATCACTGCTGGTAATTGTCAAAATGCCGGGGCGAAGCGTAGTGATCAGTGGCATATGCCCAGGCAAGGCCGTTAAATTACCCTCTGAACCTGGAATTTGAACTGCATTAGCTTGAACAGATAAAAGCAAACGTTCCGGACACACTAGATCAAACTGCATCGTATCTGACACCTGAAACCTCCCTTAAGCCGCGTCTGCAGCCATCTTTTCAGCTTTAGCCATAACTTCAGTGATACCGCCTACCATGTAGAAAGCACCCTCTGGAAGGTGGTCATACTCGCCTGCCACAACAGCCTTAAAAGAAGCGATAGTTTCATCAAGAGGGACCTGAACTCCATCGGATCCTGTAAATACTTTGGCAACATCGAATGGCTGTGATAGGAAGCGCTGAATTTTTCTTGCACGAGCAACGGTCAACTTATCCTCTTCACTAAGTTCGTCCATACCCAGAATCGCAATAATATCCTGCAACGATTTGTAGCGTTGGAGTATTCCCTGCACGTCTCGCGCCACACCATAGTGCTCTTCGCCCACGATTGCTGGGTCCATAAGACGCGATGTTGAGTCAAGTGGGTCGACCGCAGGGTAAATCCCAATCTCTGAAATTGCTCGGCTCAAAACTGTTGTCGCGTCAAGGTGCGCAAACGAAGTGGCGGGGGCTGGGTCAGTCAAGTCATCGGCGGGAACATAGACCGCTTGCACCGATGTAATTGATCCTGACTTCGTTGATGCTATACGCTCCTGCATCGCACCCATATCGGTCGCAAGTGTTGGTTGATATCCAACAGCAGAAGGAATTCGGCCAAGGAGAGCTGAAACTTCAGATCCAGCCTGCGTAAATCGAAAAATATTATCGACAAAAAACAAGACGTCTGAGCCTGTTTCGTCACGGAACTGTTCTGCCAGAGTAAGCCCAGACAGAGCTATACGCATACGGGCACCGGGAGGTTCATTCATCTGACCGTAAACGAGAGAAATTTTTGATTCGGGAAGATTGTCGGGGACAATTACGCCAGACTCAATCATTTCGTGATACAAATCGTTTCCCTCACGTGTCCGTTCACCAACGCCAGCAAAGACGGACACTCCTGAGTGCACTTTTGCGATGTTATTGATCAACTCCATAATCAACACCGTTTTACCAACGCCCGCTCCCCCAAATAAACCTATCTTACCGCCCTTGGTGTAAGGAGCCAGGAGGTCAATCACCTTAATACCGGTAATAAGAATTTCTGTTTCTGTAGACTGGTCTTCAAACTCAGGCGCATTCTGATGGATCGCGCGAGTTTCTTTTGCATTTACTGGGCCTTGCTCATCAACCGGTTCACCAACAACGTTCAAGATGCGGCCTAAGGTGGCGTTACCTACAGGAACCGCTATGGGCGCGCCCGAATCAGTTACCTCTTGACCACGCACAAGGCCCTCAGACGCATCCATAGCAACGGTCCGAACGGTATTTTCGCCAAGGTGCTGCGCTACTTCCAATACCAAAGTCTTACCATTGTTATCAGTGGTCAGAGCGTTAAGAATTTCCGGCAGGTTTTCATCAAACTGCACGTCCACAACGGCGCCAATCACTTGAGTCACTTTTCCTTTTGCATTTGCCATCATTCGTCTCCGCTTTTCTACAGGGCTTCCGCGCCTGAAATAATTTCTATCAGCTCATTCGTGATAACGGCCTGCCGCGAACGATTGAACTCAATCGTTAGTTTATCGATCATTTCCCCTGCATTACGTGTCGCGTTATCCATAGCAGACATCCGAGCGCCTTGTTCAGATGCACCGTTTTCCAGCAAGGCTGAAAAAATTTGCGTTGCAACACCACGGGGCAGTAAGTTTGCTAGGATAGCCCCTTCGTCCGGCTCGTACACATGAAAAGTGCCGTTATCTTCGCTATCAGTAACCTCGTGACTCGCAGGGATGATCTGCCTTGCACTTGGGACTTGGCTGACCACGTTTTCAAACTTTGAGTAGAATAATGTCGCGACATCAAATTCGTTATTCTCAAAGCGTGCTAAAATATCCTGCGCAATTGATTGCGCATCTGAATAACCAACGCGCTTTACTTGCGTTAAATCAACGTGTCCTATAAATTTTTCTCCGAAGTCTCGGCGTAAAGCGTCACGACCCTTTTTACCGACGGTCAAGATTTTAACCGTTTTTCCTGCTGCAGTCAGATCGTTTCCATGCTGTCGAGCGCGCTTAGAAATATTTGAATTAAAACCGCCGCAAAGGCCACGTTCCGCAGTCATTACAACGAGTAAATGAACCGCATCATTGCCCGTACCACTAAGCAATTTTGGTGCACCTTCAGAATCCCTAAAAGATGCCGCCAGTGATCCAATAACACTATTAAAACGATCGCTATATGGGCGACCAGCTTCTGCCGCTTCCTGGGCTCGCCGAAGCTTAGCAGCAGCTACCATCTGCATTGCCTTGGTAATCTTACGAGTGTTCTTAACACTCTCAATCCTATTTTTTAAGTCCTTCAGACTTGGCATAGGGTGTTCCTCTTATGCGAAATCTGCTGCGTAAGCATCGATAGCCGAGCGAATTTTTTCTTCCGCTTCGCCTTTTATTTTTGGATCTTCGTTAGTAATATAGGCAAGCAAATCGGAATGATTGTTACGTAGGTGAGAGATTAAGCCTGCCTCATAGCGTCCCACATCGCTCAGATTGACATTGTCTAGATATCCATTCGTACCTGCAAAAATTACGCATACGATTTCCGCATTTGTAAGCGGAGAATACTGTGGCTGTTTCATCAATTCCGTGAGACGCGCCCCCCGGTTTAAAAGGGCTTGCGTTGCTGCATCGAGGTCAGAACCAAACTGAGCAAATGCCGCCATCTCGCGATATTGCGCAAGCTCCAGCTTAACCGGACCAGCAACCGATTTCATTGAATCGGTTTGTGCCGATGATCCAACGCGTGACACCGAGAGGCCCGTGTTAACAGCAGGACGGATCCCCTGATAAAAGAGTTCTGTTTCCAGAAAAATTTGACCATCCGTGATAGAAATGACATTTGTCGGAATAAACGCCGATACGTCACCGCCTTGGGTTTCAATTATAGGTAAAGCCGTTAAAGAACCCGCTCCGTTATCTTCATTCAGCTTAGCAGAACGCTCCAAAAGACGCGAGTGAAGGTAGAAAACGTCTCCTGGATATGCTTCGCGGCCGGGTGGACGACGCAATAAAAGTGACATTTGACGATACGAAACCGCTTGTTTTGACAAATCATCGTAAATGATTAACGCATGTCGTCCGTTATCACGGAAGTATTCTGCCATTGACGTTGCTGAATAAGGGGCAAGAAACTGCATTGGTGCCGGATCGGAAGCTGTTGCCGCGACCACTACACTATATTCCATAGCACCGGACTCTTCTAGCTTTTTCACCAGCTGGGCAACGGTTGAGCGCTTTTGACCAACTGCCACGTAGACACAATAAAGCTTTTTGCTTTCGTCTTCACCGGCTTCATCGTTGTAACTTTTCTGATTGAGCATTGTGTCAAGAGCTACCGCTGTTTTACCAGTTTGACGATCGCCAATAATCAATTCACGTTGGCCACGACCGATTGGGATCATGGCATCAACGGATTTTAAACCAGTTGCCATAGGCTCATGTACAGACTTACGAGGTATAATACCGGGTGCCTTAACATCAGCTATACGGCGCTCTGCAGCGTCAATCGGGCCTTTGCCATCTATTGGGTTTCCGAGTCCATCTACAACCCGGCCCAATAAGGCATCACCCGCCGGAACATCCACGATGGCATTAGTCCGCTTAACTACATCGCCTTCAGTGATATCACGGTCCGTGCCAAATATAACAACTCCTACGTTATCCATCTCAAGGTTCAGCGCCATTCCCTTTATACCGCCGGGGAATTCTACCATTTCGCCCGCTTGCACTTGATCAAGCCCATGAACACGAGCAATTCCGTCACCAACGGACAAAACGCGCCCTACTTCGGCAATTTCAGCTTCTTGACCAAAGCCTTCGATTTGTTTTTTTAGAATTGCGGAAATTTCGGCTGCTTGGATACCCATTTATCCCACCTCTTTCATTACATTCTGAAGTGAATTCAATTTAGAACGAATCGATGTATCAATCATTTTCGATCCCACTTTTACTGTTAGACCCCCAATAAGATCTTCATCAACATTCGCATTAATTTTAACATTTTTCCCAACAGAAGACGCAATGGCCTTTGCTAGTTTAGCCGACTGCGTTTTCGTCAGGGCTTTGGCGGACGTCACATCCGCACTGACCTCGTTCTTCTCTTCTGCTATAAGGGCATTTAGTTGCTGCAGCATGGCGGGTAACACAAAAAGTCGGCGCTTTGAAGCCATCAAACCGAGAGTGTTTTTCATTTCGTTCGAGACCCTCATTTTTTCAGCAACTCCGCGAATTGCTGAAGATTGCTGGTCGCGGTTGTAAATGGGCGATTTAATAACTGTTCTAAGATCTTCGCTTTCTTCCAATGCTAAGTTGAGATCCTCGAGGTTACCCTCAAGTTTATCCAGACTGCCTTTCTCTTGTGCGAGCTCAAAAAGAGCGCGTGCATACCGCGCAGCTATGCCGGAAGAAATCGAGGCTGGTTCGGACACATTCACCCTTTCTATTAGTTCCACCATATGACCTGAAGCCGAAATGGCAAATATATTCAATTGTTCACCAAATTTAACTGGTAAAATCGAAGTGGGTTTAGCAGAGCATTTCCGCACCCGCAACACCTCTCAACACATTTAATTCATCGCATTTTGCATAAAGCTACTACAGTGATAAAATTCGATGCGCATTATGACGCAACTAAAAGCCGACAGATAACTATAAAAAAATATAAATCCAAAATGCATTTTCAAATCTAATCAGATCTGTTTACTTCTGTTAAAACCGGTTTCGGCTTAGGACTGGTCAATTCCTTTAAAGCACCAAAGCTCTCTTTTGCTTTACTTTCAATTTTGCTGCCTATTAGAGGATGCACTCGTTTGCTGGCTTCAACGATCAGCACCCCTCCTGCAAAAAAAGGTAACGTGCGTCCAACTTGTTCAAGTACTCTGCTAAATCGTTGCCATCGCTTTTTATAAGAGGGCAATTGGTATAAGGCTGCAGAAGATTTTTCGGGCAAAAACCCTTGTAACCTAAGCTGCGTCTCAAGCTGGCTGCTAGTGTAGGGCCTGCCATAACCCATAGGGGTCAGTTCACTACGAGACCAGAGACCAACACGGTTTGGAACGATGAAGAGTGCTCGCCCACCAGGACCTAACACGCGAAATGCTTCCGACAGCACTGCGGCTTGGTCATCACTGGTTTCCAACCCGTGTAGGACTATTAACCGATCCACATGACCAGTTTCTAGTGGCCATTTTGCTTCGTTGCAAAGAACAGACACATTATCTTCGGAACATGGCCACGCCATAACACCTTGAGGCCCAGGCATGAGTGCAATTACGCGACGTGATTTTGCCAAGAATGGCCTTAAAAGAGGAATTGCAAAGCCAAAGCCTGCGACAGTTTGTCCACTCGTTTCTGACCAAATCCTCCGAACTTCTCGCCGGATCGCGCGCTGAACAGACCGCCCAAGAGGTTGCCGGTAATAAAAATTTCGTAGGTCTTGTACGTCTAGATGCATTGCACTGTTCACTTGGATACGGCACACTATCGCAAGAAAAATAGTTTAGGTCTAGATTACGATGCCCTTTGAGTTAGTTACCATCCCCTGTCTTAGCGACAATTATGCTTTTCTTGCCCATGACCACGCTAGTGGGAAAACACTACTAGTAGATGCCCCAGAGGCTCGACCAATTATCAAAGCTCTTGCCGAGAGAGGATGGATCCTCAGCGATATCATACTTACCCATCATCACCTAGATCACGTTCAGGGATTAAACGAAATCTTATCAGTTCACTCTGCTAGAGTAATCGGTGCCTTGGCAGATAAAAATCGGTTACCTCCTTTGGATGTCGAAGTCTCTGAAAACGATCGTATAAGTGTTGGTACTCAAACCGGAAGGGTTTTTGAGGTCTCAGGTCATACGATTGGGCATATTGCGGTTTATTTTGAAGATTCAAAGCTACTTTTTACGGCAGATAGCCTAATGGCGTTGGGATGCGGGCGGTTATTTGAGGGCAGCGCCAAGCAAATGTGGGAAAGCTTAAGCAAACTTGCCAACCTTGATCCAGAAACTATAGTTTGTTCGGGTCATGAATATACTATCGCCAATGGGCGTTTCGCGCTCACTATTGAGCCACAGAACGCAAAGTTGCAGAATCGAATAAAAACGATAACGAATTTACGGGCTAGAGGTGCTCCTACGGTTCCTTCGGTTTTGCTCGAAGAACTGGAGACAAACCCCTTTCTCAGACCAAAAAGCGAGGATATCCGCAGAAATCTCAAACTGCAAAATGCATCGGAGGCACAAGTTTTTGCCGAAATTCGGAGTAGAAAAGACGATTTTTGATAAACATTACATAACAACAACAAAAATTTTATGCAACTTGGCATAATTTTCGCAAAAAGGACTTGAAGAGTAAGAAACTTCGACCACAATCAATTATTAGGCGGGCATGTAGCCCATATCAAAATTAAATAATGAAACGGGCGAGTAGCCCATATCAGACAAGGAGCTCTCACAAGTGCCTTCATTTTCGACTAGCCTAGAAAACGCGATTCATTCCGCCCTCGCTTTGGCGAATGCTAGATCGCATGAATTTGCTACTCTTGAGCACCTTTTGCTTTCTTTGATTGATGAACCAGATGCTGAAAAAGTGTTGAACGCCTGTGATGTGGATTTGAGCCAACTACGATCGAATCTTATTGAATTCATTGATAATGACCTCAACAATCTTATCGCTGAGATCGAAGGTTCAGAAGCTGTACCAACCGCAGCTTTTCAGCGCGTCATCCAGCGGGCGGCAATCCATGTGCAATCTTCTGGTCGAAAGGAAGTAACTGGTGCTAATGTACTTGTCGCTATCTTTGCCGAAAGAGAATCTAATGCAGCCTATTTTCTCCAAGAACAGGATATGACTCGATATGATGCAGTAAATTTCATTGCGCACGGCGTTGCCAAAGACCCTTCATTTGGCGAAGCGCGGCCAGTCATAGGCTCAAATGAATTTGAAGATGACAATGTAACTAATGACCAAGTTTCTAGCGAAGACAAAAAAGAGTCGGCTCTGGCAAAATATTGCGTGGACCTAAATGCCAAGGCTGACGATGGCAATATTGATCCCCTAATTGGACGTGATAATGAGGTTGAGCGCTGTGTTCAGGTACTTTGTCGTCGACGCAAAAATAATCCACTTCTTGTCGGCGATCCTGGCGTTGGCAAGACAGCGATAGCCGAGGGCCTTGCTCGTAAAGTAGTGAGCGGGGACACGCCTACCGTCCTGTCTAATACCACAATCTACTCTCTAGACATGGGCGCACTACTTGCTGGTACTAGGTATCGTGGCGATTTTGAGGAACGCCTAAAAGCAGTAGTAAGTGAACTTGAAGAACATCCTGATGCCGTGCTGTTTATCGATGAAATTCACACAGTTATTGGTGCAGGCGCAACATCAGGCGGTGCGATGGACGCATCCAATCTTCTAAAACCAGCCCTGCAGGGTGGAAAGCTACGCACCATGGGGTCAACAACTTATAAAGAATACCGCCAGCATTTTGAAAAAGATCGCGCACTCAGCCGTCGTTTTCAAAAAATTGACGTGAATGAACCAAACGTTGATGATACAGTAAAAATTCTACGCGGGATCAAGAGTTATTTCGAAGACCACCATAGTATTAAGTATACTGCAGACGCCATTAAATCAGCGGTAGAACTCTCCGCGCGTTACATAACGGATCGTAAACTCCCTGACAAAGCCATCGATGTAATTGATGAAGCCGGCGCTGCCCAACACCTTGTAGCTGAGAGTAAGAGGCGCAAAACGATAGGTATAAAGGAAATTGAAGCCGTTGTTGCCAAAATTGCACGTATCCCACCAAAGAATGTTAGCAAAGACGATGCAGCAGTTCTTAAAGACCTTGATTCAGCCCTGAAACGCGTGGTCTTTGGTCAGGACGCGGCAATCGAAGCACTTGCATCTGCCATTAAATTAGCTCGCGCAGGCTTGCGTGAACCTGAAAAGCCAATCGGTAGCTATCTTTTTGCAGGACCCACAGGGGTAGGAAAAACAGAGGTTGCGAAACAGTTGTCAGATACGCTCGGCGTTGAGATACTCCGCTTTGACATGTCAGAGTATATGGAAAAGCACTCAGTCAGCCGCTTGATAGGCGCCCCCCCTGGTTATGTCGGTTTCGATCAAGGCGGCCAGTTAACCGATGGGGTAGATCAGCATCCGCATTGTGTGCTGCTTTTAGATGAGATCGAAAAGGCACACCCCGATGTATTTAATGTCCTGCTTCAGGTAATGGATCATGGTACATTGACGGATCACAACGGCCGTTCCGTGGACTTTCGAAACGTTATTTTGATCATGACATCTAACGCAGGTGCAACCGAAATGGCAAAGGCTGCAATTGGATTTGGGCGTAGTCGTCGAGAAGGTGAGGATACCGCTGCAATTGAACGCACCTTCTCGCCAGAGTTTCGTAACAGGCTTGATGCTGTGATCAGTTTTTCTCCATTGCCCAAAGAGACTATTCTGCAAGTGGTGGAAAAATTTGTGCTGCAGCTCGAAGCACAACTAATGGACCGCCATGTCACCATCGAACTAACCAAGGCTGCTGCTGAGTGGCTCGCTGACAAAGGTTACGATGAGAAAATGGGCGCACGTCCATTAGGTCGCGTTATCCAAGAGCACATCAAAAAACCTTTGGCAGAAGAACTTCTGTTTGGCAAACTAGCCAAGGGCGGCATTGTAAAAGTAGGGATCGATAAGGGCGAGCTAGCGTTGAAAATAGAAGGCCCAGCAAAACCGCAACTATCCGGCAACAAGCCACCTCTACTTACTGCAGATTGAAAATCTTTATATTAAGACTTGTTTCGCTGCTCTGCCTTGGCAAACCCTCGCATTGTAGAGAATTCTAACTGGCATTTTCACTAGAAAGCAATTTTGGTAATGCCTGTTACATTAAGCGATAAGTTGACCACGATCCAGATCCAGAAGAATTAGATTTTCATTGTGCGAAAGTGACTTAGGACGGTGACCAAAGAACTGACTTTGTCTTGGCAAAAAATAAAGAGATGGCAGCTGGAGTAAACTTACTTGCGGCCGCCGATTGATGGATTACAGCACTCCAAGATGACGATGAGGATGAAAGCTTCTAGATAGTTGACTTGGTAAAATTCAAAGGCAAAAAGTGCGTAAAGGAAATTGTGATCAACCACAAAAATGGTTGGGTGACGGAATATTGCCATCTCAAGAAAAATACAATCACAGTTTTGAAAGATCAAAGGCTCGCAATCGGAGAGGTTATCGGGCAAATCGAGTTAAGTGGCCAAATGCAATTTTCCCACCTTCATCTATCCCTTAAAAATAGACAAGAAGGTCATAGATCCGTTTTGTCCAAATCGGCGCAAGACTTATATTAGAAAGGTGAAGAATACCTTGTAGCAGGAAACTCCCTCTGATAGAGCAGGCAGGCTATTAAATATCGACTTTAGTAATACCGTTCTGGAACGGTTTGGATGTAAAGAGAGGACGGGTCAATTTATCTAGTTTGAGCCAAATTAGATGCATTTCTATTATACTTATTTGGTTTCGGATTTAGATGTAAGTGTGTCCTAATCTTCTATATCAAAATAACGAGCGTTCTACAATTTCTATATCAAATAACTGTGCTAAAACCATAATCCCAGATTAATAGTGTCACCACTCCACAGCAGAAACTTAGAAATTGGTCGCAGAAAGTTACAGAGTAACAGTTAAGCCTATTAGTAGTTGAATTAATCAAGAGGCTATTTTAACAGAAATTTGACTTATTTAGTTTGAAATAAATCGCCGTTAAACAACTAATGACAATGATAAAAACTCGCGCACACACAAAAACATACAACTACCTGTAGTTAAATGTCATCTCTGGCTTACTTTTCAGTCAGCTTTAACTCTATGCGTCTATTCTGTGTCCTGGCAGCGGGAGTGTCATCTGGGTTTAGTGGCTGAAACTCTCCAAAGCCATTTGCTGCCAAACGATTTGGTGGAATATAAAGTTCAGAAATCATGAACCGCACAACGGATAAAGCACGTGCTTGGCTCAGTTCCCAATTATCCGCAAATAACCGAGAATTCCTAATTGGGCTAGAGTCGGTATGCCCATCCACACGGATCACCCATTTTATATTATCAGGAATATCCGACATTATTTCTTTCAAGACCTGTCCCACTTTCAAAAGTTCTTCTCGTCCCTTTGTAGAGAGATCTGCTCGTCCTACAGCGAAAAGAACCTCTGATGAGAAAACAAATCTGTCTCCCACAATTCTTACACCTTCTCTTTCAGAGAGCACATCTTTCATTCGACCAAAAAACTCTGATTTGTACTTTTCCAGATCAAGCGCTTGACTGGCCAGCACTTCTTTTTCCTCAAGCTCTTTTTCAAGCCTTTTTCGTTCTTTTTCCTCTAACTTTCGACGCCGCCGCTCTTCGGTGGCAACTTTTGCCAAAGCTGCGTTCAACCGGTTGCCAAGGTTCTTTATTTGGACGTTGTTTTTTCTGTCACTTTCTTCAGATTTATCCAAAAGAGCCTGAAGCTGGCCCAATTGCAATCGAAGTTCCGCGACTTGCGCGTTCAAAACGGCGGTTTCTTTCTCCAGCTTTAGAGTGTCTTCGTTCGATCTTCTCAGCTCTAACTTTGACTCTTTAAGCTTTTTCAGAGCTGCCTTACGTAAAAGCTCTTTTTGACGAGCCTCATCCAATCGGTTTTCCGACAATTCTTCTGCAGTCACTTTTTCTAAAATGGCTGCTGTCAGCTGTCCCTGTAGAATTGCAGAGTTGCTTTCAGCTTTTGCCAAATTAGCTAGAACTGAGCTAAGCTTTTGCTCAATCGATGACTTATCTTCTTCGCTCTGGAGCTTTAGCAATTCAATTGTGTTTTGGAGTTTTTGTGCATCAGCTTTTACGGTTTCCTCTACTTTAACGGACTTGGCGAGGTTTAATATGGCCTCTGCAAGTTGATTTCGCAATTCTTCACGGTCTATTCTAAATTCAGTAAGTGTTGCACCCATCTCTACCAATTTAACCTGCAGAAAATCGCGCTTAGCAGCCAAAGCACTATAGGCGGATTTCAGATTAGCTAATTTGTCAGAAAGTACACTGTTCTCTGAGAGAGAGCTAATTTCTAATTCTTCAATTGAAAGACGCAGCGAGGCCGTAAGCCCATTTGCATTTTCAAGCTCTTTTTCCGCATGTATCAGTTCCGTTTCTAAGGCAATAACACGCTCATTCAGTGCATTACGTTCACTTTGTGACGCTGAAAGAGAATTTTCAGCAAAATTCAAGTTTTTTTCAAAAGTAGCGGTTTCAAAGGATAACTGTTCTTCAAGTTCTTTAATTTTTGCTTCCAAATTAACCTGTCTCGCGTAAGCAGCTGCTAAAGCGATTTCAGCATTTTCAAAATCACTCCGCGAGTTGGTTGTTTGCTCTTGTAGTTCAGCTATTTCAGTGGTTTGATTATCAATTTGCAAATTAGCAGCTTTAAGTGCCAGTATAGCTTCCCGAATCTGCTCTTCGAAGTCTGATTTGACTGCCTCTGCAGCTGCTAACGTAATTAGTAAATCTTCTGCTTTCTTCCTTTGCTCTTCCAGAGCGAGGCTCATCGCAGTCAATTCAGCCTTTGAATCTTTGAGTTTCTTTCGTAAATCTTCTGCGGCAGCATTTGATATGAGTTGAGCTGCTTCCTTCTCAGTAATTATCTCTTCCAACCGTTTAAGATCACCATTCTGCCCCTTAATAATCTGTTCGCTAACATTTTGTTTTGCCTCCAGCGAAGCTATTAAAGATTCAAGAGCCTCACGTTCAGCAGCTTTCCGCCGTGCCTCTTCTTTTGCTTTGTCAATCTCACCTCGTGCCGAGGCCAGCACGAGATTTAAGGCCGTTTGCTTCGAAATCAGCATTTCTTTTTCACTTTCGAGAGCAGAAATAACTTTCCTATCTCGATTTTGTGACGCTATAAGTCCTGCAACCTGTTCTTCGAATGACGCGATTTTAGAATTTGCACCATCAAGCGCCCCCAAGGCATCATCCCTTTCGAGCGTCAGTTGAGAAATCAAAACAGACTGGCGATTCATGTCAGAATTTGTTTCATTCAAGGTAGACGTCAGGGTCCCCAACTCTCTTTCAAGAACAACAACCTTTTCCCGTTCCAAACCAAGTGCTTCTGCAATCTCAGCGATCTCAGCAGTAAGCTGGCTCAGCTCGCTCTCCTGTCCAGTTATGGTCTCACGAAGAACAAATTGGACAACCATAAAAATAGTAAGGACGAACATGAGGACAAGCAGGAGCCCAGTCATAGCATCGACAAAGCCTGGCCAAATTGAGGCTTGAAAGCGTTGCCCTGTCCTTCGTGAAAGTGCCATTTATTTTCTATGGCTCCTAGTGGCTAAAGTTATCTTGTACCGTCTGGATCCTATTTTTAAGATCCTTTTTGGATTGCCAAAGTCAATTCCTCCAGTTGTTTTCTGAGAGCCATCGTTGTTTCCTGACGGCCCGTTGATATTTCCTCAAGTAAGCGTAACAACTGAACATCGATGGATCTCAGGCGCATTCGGCTTTCAGCATCCTGAGCCTCACTGACTTCCATTTTACCTAACACAGAAAGGAGTTTTTCCTGACCTTCAGCAACCCTATTAAGTGCGTCTGCACTGGGTGTATTGGCCTCGACGTGAACAGTAAGTAACGAAAGCGCCTCGGCTAATGATCCAAGTTTTTGGTCGATAACAGCCCGCGATGCATCACTTTGTCTGTACATTTCTTGGACACTTTCCAATTGTTCTGTCATCTGCGAAAAGATGCCCACCGCCACTTCCTGTTCTGTGCTGGTCTCCATATCGCCTGAGGCAAATCCGAGCCGCGTGATTGACGATAACCACTCTTCCAATTCACGGTAAAATCGGTTTTGACCGTGACCCGCGAAAAGTTCCAAAAGTCCTACAACAAGTGAACCAGCAAGACCCAAAAGGGATGACGAGAAGGCCACGCCCATGCCATCGAGCTGGCTTTCTAATCCGTCCATAAGGCGACTAAAAACCTCAAACCCAGCTTCGCCTTGGTGCGGTGCAAGTGAGCGAATTGTTTCTACCAAAGCTGGAACGGTTGTGGCGAGCCCATAAAATGTACCCAAAAGCCCAAGGAAAATTAGGAGATTCACAATATATCTAGTTATTTCGCGAATCTCTTCGATACGCGTAGAGACGCTATCCAGAATAGACTGAGTAGAAGATGCCGCGATTTTCATCTGCGAACTTCGTGACCCAAGCAGTGCTGCCAGAGGTGCAAGCAGTGGTGGGGCTTTAGGGCGGACCTTTGATCTGTTGGCGGCAAAATTTTCAATCCACCTAACGCAAGAAATTAATTGGGAAACTTGAGCAAAACAACTGACTACGCCAATTGCAAACACGAGCATAATAAAGCCATTCAGCCATAGATTTGACAAGAATACGGGTAACACACTCGGAGCAGCAACAGTGGCACCAGTAAATGTCAGCGCAACAACCGCAAGCATCATAGTGATTTGTCTGACTGGCTGAGAAAACTGAGGGCGCAGCTTTAGATTTGTCTGATCCATGGGGTCAGTCCTTCATACTAATACCATTCGTTTCCATTAATTCACTTATATCGCTTAGGAGAGCTGTTTGCATCCAAAATCCTGCGCACCTCATCCGCCAGCAGTTCCAATTCTGCATCTGGAATGTCAAGAGATTTCATCTGAGCGACAGTATTAAACAGATACTCAGCGTTGCTGCCCATTTCACCAACTGCAGTTGAAATTATTGCTGCTTGCCGCGAAAGCGTTAGATCTGCACAATACTGTTCATGGGTCTGGTCAACAATATAGGTAACGGCGGTGTGGTTTATATCTTTGAAGTCCGAAATATCCAAAGAAACCTCGAGATAAGCGGAAGAAATAAGTTCCCGCTTTCTCAAATAAGCGAGAGTTTTCTCCTGGTTTTCTGATGAAATTTGAAAAGCCAGACCAAGACATTCGGATCCGTTGCATTTGTCCAATGCAAGGACTAGCCCCGGGCTTTGGGGAGACCCTCTGTGATGAATAGAAGACATGCAAAAACTGCGTCTATACCCTGAAAGACGTGCAGTTTTGAATTCAATGTAGGGAAACCCTGGCTTCCACAATAGCGACCCATATCCGAAGATCCACAAGCTCATTTCTCTGGCTCTCTTTTTTTGTGGATTGTAAACACCATTTAACTTGTAGATGGAAGGATCTAAAATATGCGTGCGTTGTTTGCACTCATTCTTGTTGCATCAGTTTCATGGTCTGCATTTTGGCTATGGGGTGCGTTTAGTCATAAAGCCAGTATAAATGAATGGATCTCAAATAGGCAAATCGCAGGTTGGCGAATTGAAATCGATGAGATCTCTCTCTTTGGTTATCCAAATCGCTTCGATATTACGCTCAAAAATCCCAAGATATATTCAAGCGACCTCAGTTTCAGATGGCAAGGAGAATTTCTTCAGATCCTTAGGCTGAGCTACAATAAAAACCACACCATTGTAGTGTTTCCCGAGGCACATCATATTGAGAGTGGTATCTTTTGGTTTGATCTAACTTCCGAACGTTTACATGCCTCGGTGGTAGCTCGAGAGAATGACGAACAACGGATAATTATTGAAGGAACGAAATTGCGGATCAAAAACAATGTGTTCGATCAGACCTTTGATCAAGCGCAAATAGCTTTGTTACAAATCGGCCCGCATTTTAAATTTCGGCTGACATTAAATCATGCTGATAAGGCATCAGCCGATGAATGGAAAAGCCTCACAATCTCCGCGGACTTGATCAGCGGCATAGATGTACAAAATCACGAAATCCCATTCTTTGATCTGTCATCTCTAGTTTTCGCAAACACAACGGTTTTAATAGATAGCATAAGCGTTTTGGAAAAACGCAGTCCAACAAAGTTTAACGAGCTTTTAGTTGAAACAGGCATAGTTTTAGTTGGCGATGACAGTTTTTAAGAATAGACAATTTATCCTTATATGAGAACTGGGGCTGCTTTTTTATTCCAAATCACCGAAGTTAAGATAGGCTTGGGTTATTATTTTTTGGCTTCATTGGCGGTCCCATGGATTTTTGGCTGCCCTACCACGGAGGATAAACATGTTTCGATCACAAAAATTGATGTTGGCTGGCGTGGCTAATTGATGCCACATCGAAGCTTCCTGATATAAAGCAAGGAGTAATTTCTATGACCCTTCCTGACTTACCATTTGATCCGTCCTGCTGTCTTACAAACGGTGTCTGGAGACCGCCGCGAACAGGAGAAAAACTCACTTTGACCAATCCTTCAGATGGAACTAAACTCGCTGAAATTGCGAGAGGTAAAGCCGAGGACATCGATGCAGCAATAACAAGCGCAGCTAACGCATTTGAAAAAGACTGGGGGCGCACACCAGCAGCGGAGCGTGGGCGCATTCTCAGCAAGATTAGCCAGTTGGTTATGGATCGGGTTGATTTCCTAGCACATTTGGAAGCATTGGATGTTGGTAAACCGCTTAAACAAGCCAGAGCGGATGCGGTTGCACTTGCTCGATATATGGAATTCTATGGAGGAGCTGCCGACAAGGTGCATGGGGAAACAATTCCCTATCTTGACGGTTACACAGTCTATACATTGCGAGAGGCACACGGTGTCACTGGTCATATTGTTCCATGGAACTATCCGATGCAAATCATTGGTCGTTCGGTCGGGGCAGCATTGGCAATGGGAAACGCATGTGTTCTAAAGCCAGCTGAGGAGGCCTGCCTAACAGCACTGGCTTTTGCTGATCTGGCCACCAAAGCTGGGCTCCCCAAGGGCGTACTAAATGTAATCCCGGGCCTAGGAGCTGAAGCAGGTGCAGCCTTGGCTATGCACAAAGGTGTGCAGCACCTGAGTTTTACAGGATCCGTTGCAACAGGCCGGTTTGTGCAGAGGGTCGCAGCAGAGAATGTTATTCCTGTCACGTTAGAGCTTGGCGGAAAATCACCACAAATAGTGTTTGAAGACGCCGATCTTGATGCTGCCTTACCATTTCTGGTAAATGCAGGTATTCAAAATGCTGGACAGACTTGTTCCGCCAGCAGCCGTATTCTGGTACATAAAAGCCGATATGAGGAAGTCACAACTCTAATGGCCGATCGATATAAAGAGTTGATTGTCCGCCCAGCAGAAAATGATGGTGATTTAGGGCCGTTGATTTCAACTCGTCAAAAAACACTTGTTGAAGGGTTTTTGAGCGCAAGTAGTGATTTGACCCTTGTCGCAAAAGGGCAGCTTCATGAGGCTGCCCCTGAGACAGGCAGCTATGTGGTGCCACACCTTTTCGCAAACGTTCCGCATGAACATGTTTTGGCAAAAGACGAGATTTTTGGACCTGTTCAGGTCATAATCCCATTTGAAACAGATGAAGAGGCCGTGCAGATCGCCAACGGGACAGATTATGGACTTGTTGCCAGTATATGGACCAAAGATGGCTCACGACAGATGAGGCTAGCAAAACGGCTGCGTTCGGGACAAGTATTTATAAACAATTACGGGGCTGGTGGAGGCGTTGAGTTACCCTTTGGAGGACGCGCTCTTTCTGGACATGGCCGGGAAAAGGGCTTTGAAGCGCTTTATGGTTTTTCGACACTCAAAACCGTGGCAAGCTACCACGGATAGTAAAAGAGGATTTTTTAATGCGACTTGAAGGTAAAACGGCTATCGTGACAGGTGGGGGCTCAGGCTTTGGGGAAGCTATCGTAAAGAAATTTCTGAAGGAAGGAGCAAGAATAGTGATTGCCGATATTAACGAAAGCTCGGCGAAGTCACTTTCTGAAAATCTTGGCTCTAGCACAATCGCTATCCACAGCGATGTAGGAGAGGCTCAATCAGTCAACGACCTGAAAGCGCAAGCTACTGAAGCATTTGGAGCAATTGATATAGTGGTCAATAACGCTGGTGTTACCCATTTACCCACACCGCTTGATCAGGTCAGCGAAGACGACTTTGACCACGTTTTTAGGGTCAACTGTAAATCCGTTTATCTGACAGCACAGGCCTTTGTTCCTGATATGAAGGACCGAAAAGCCGGCTCAATCCTGAACGTTGCTTCAACCGCCGGTGTTTCTCCTCGCCCAAATCTTAATTGGTATAACAGCTCTAAAGGATGGATGAACACAGCCACCCGCACAATGGCCGTGGAATTAGCTTGCTTTGGCATCCGCGTAAATGCAGTAAATCCTGTAGCCAGCGAAACGCCACTTTTGGCTTCTTTCCTAGGAGAAGATACTCCAGAGATGAGAAAAAAGTTTCTTTCAACTATTCCGCTAGGCCGATTTGCCGTTCCCGATGACATCGCCAATGCCGCTTGCTATCTTTGCTCAGACGAAGCAAGCATGGTGACAGGTGTCTGTATGCAAGTAGATGGTGGGCGCTGCATCTAATGATGCAACCTGGTGCAAAAAATTCGATTACCGATGTTCAGGGGGTTCTAGTTGGAAACGCCCAAGATGGGCATTTAAAAACGGGAGTAACTGTATTTTCGAGCGATCAATCGTTTACAGCATCCTATTGCGTAATGGGTGGCGCACCGGGAACGCGTGAGACAGATCTGCTTGCTCCAGACAGAACGGTGACTGATGTAGATGCGTTGGTACTTTCCGGGGGCTCAACATTCGGTCTAGATTCAGCAAGTGGAGTGGTGGACCGGCTCCGTAAGCACGGGCGTGGGTTTATAGCTCAAGGCTATGTAGTTCCACTCGTTCCTGCAGCGATTTTATTTGACCTAAATAATGGAGGCCATAAAGAATGGGAGGAAAATCCATATCCAGACCTTGGTAAGCTGGCCTTTGACACACTTTCAAGAGACTTTGATATCGGCAGCATCGGTGCTGGGTTCGGTGCTCAATGTGGTATGATGAAAGGTGGGCTGGGAACTGCTTCTTTTGCTTTGCCCAATGGTATCACAGTCGGTGCATTAGTGGCTGCCAATCCAATTGGCAATCCCACTGAATCCTCTGGCAGATACTTCTGGGCAGCACCCTTCGAAGTAGCCGATGAGTTCGGTGGCTTGGGCGCGCCGCGAGGAAGCCATCACGCCAGGTCACTGACTAATACAAAGCTCGGTCCACTTTCAGATCGAGTAAATACGAGCATAGGCATCGTAGCAACAGATGCAGTCTTAAGCAAAGCGCAAGCAAAGCGCTTGGCAACTACTGCACATGACGGGTTTTCCCGGGCAATCGTGCCTTCCCACCTACCAATGGATGGTGATCTCATTTTTGGAGCATCAACCAACCAAATACCACTTCCCCAAGACCACCTAAGCTTTTCTGAACTGTGCCATGCTGCTAGCCTTTGCGTAGCACGAGCTATTGCACGTGGCGTTTACCACGCTCAAAGCTATCAAGGAGATTACCTTAAGAATTGGCAGTCACTTAACACCGAATAAAATCAATCTCTATCATGGAAAAAATAATATATCTTTTCAGCCATCGCCGAAGATACCCCGTCAACTGCTTTAAGATCAGCCAGGTTCGCTTTACTGACCGCTTTAGCGGATCCGAAATGAGAAAGAAGCGCTCGTTTTCGAGCGGCCCCAACGCCTCCTATATCGTCTAAAGGAGATGCTGAAATTGATTTGGCACGCTTAGCCCGATGAGTGCCAATCGCAAAGCGATGTGCTTCATCCCTAAGCCTTTGCACAAAATAAAGAACAGGGTCATTGCGCTGAAGTGCGAAGGGCCGTTTTCCTAAAACGTGAAATTCTTCCTTGCCGTGATCGCGGTCAACACCTTTTGCAACACCAATCATTGCAATGTCTTCAATTCCAAAATCTTGCATGATTTTCCCAATGGCAGAAACCTGCCCTGCTCCACCATCGATTAGCAGAAGATCAGGCCATTGCTCACCTTGCCTTCCAGGATCTTCTTTGACGAGCCTTTTAAATCGGCGCGATAAAACTTCTTTCATCATGCTAATATCATCGCCAGGGGTGAAATCCTGTCCTTTAATATTAAATTTTCTGTAACTGTTTTTCATTAGACCTTCCGGCCCTGATACGATCATTGCTCCAACCGCAAAAGTGCCCTGAATGTGGGAGTTATCAAAAACCTCTATACGTTGTGGAGGCTCTGAAAGATTAAAGGCCTTAGCGACCCCTTTAAGAAGCTTTATCTGCGTGGCACTCTCTGCCATTTTACGCGCTAGGCTTTCTTTTGCATTACGTAGTGCCGCACTCACAAGTTCGAGCTTTTCACCTTTCTGCGGTATTAAAAGTTCTACTTTTCTACCCAATTTTTCGCTAAGCATATTTTGCATTAGATCCGCATTTTCGATCTGATGCGACAAAATTATCTGACGCGCAGGATCTTGTTTGGTGTAAAACTGTCCCATAAAGGACTCAAGAACTTCAGCATAAGACATGTCCCCGCTCACACGTGGATAAAAGTCACGATTTCCCCAATTCTGGTGGGCCCTTATGAAAAAAACTTGAACACAGGCTTGACCAGAATCAAGATTTAGGGCGATAACATCGGCCTCATTTACAGATTTTGGATTTATCGTCTGCGATGTCTGTAAAAGTGTAAGAGCGCGTATCCTGTCACGCAAGGACGCCGCCAATTCAAATTCCATTTCAGCGGAGGCTTTTTCCATTTTATCCGCCAACATTTCTTGAATTTTTGTTGACTTACCCCTTAGAAAACCATCAGCGGAATTTACTAATTCTGCATAATCTTTTTTTGTTATCTTGCTGCCACATGGTCCGGCACATCTTTTTAGATGATAGTTAAGGCAAGGCCTGTCTCCAGCCTCTACTTCTCTATCGCTGCACGATCTCAACAGGAAGACCTTTTGAAGGGTATTAATCGTTCTGTTCACCGCTCCTGCACTAGCGAATGGACCGTAATATCTTCCTTTTTTAATTTTAGCCCCACGATGTTTTTCAACTCTGGGAAAATCATGTTCGTTGGAAATAAATATGTAGGGAAACGATTTATCATCGCGCAACAGAACATTGTAGCGCGGCTTAAGCTGCTTAATGAGATTTTGCTCTAGGAGAAGTGCCTCTGTCTCGGTACTTGTCGTGAGAAACATCATTGACGATGTCTCCGAAATCATTCGAGTAATCCGAGAGTTATGCGCCCCTGGGCGAGAATAACTCAACACACGCGCTTTTAAATTACGCGCTTTTCCAACATAAAGTACGCGGGCTTTGCAATCCAACATGCGATATACACCTGGCGCAGTATCAAGTGTTGATAAATATGCACTGATAAGCTTATAACCTTTTTTGTTCATGAAGTTTTCAATAAATTTGTAAGTCGCATCAAATTTTCCTGATTCTCTTGTCCCTGCAATTTAATCGATCTGGAATCAAGTCAAAAGCTTTCCACTTTTCTTGTGGATAACTTTGAGGATAACTATCAAAAAAGAAGAAATTACCATTGATTTTGCAGGTGTTCCTTGAAATGCCTAAAAAATAGGCATAATTGTAACCCATTGAAAATAATAATTATATTTTATTTGCACCGACAAATTATTGAAAACGTTACAAAAATATGACAATTTACATACGAAAGTGAAGGCAGGTGCACAACTATAAGCACTTCTAAAGGACCACTCTACTCAACACCAAGGACATCAGGCGTTTGCCAACATAAGTGTTGCCCTCCATCCACGCACAAAAGTTGACCTGTAACGGCATGTGAGTCTAAAAAATATCCGAGTGCTGCGTTGATATCTGAAGCATTCGCGCCCCTCTGCAAAATAGTATTAGACCGTTGCAAACTAAAATGAAAATCAGACTGACGACTCCCTTGCAAGGTGGGCCCCGGACCAATCGCGTTCACTCGGATTTTCGGAGCCAACCCCTGTGCGGAAATCGTTGTTAGGGCCCAAAGTCCCATCTTAGCAATAGAGTAGGTGGAAAACTCTGGTGTCAGTTTTCTCACCCTTTGGTCTAGCAAATTCACAATAAGAGATGTTGCAATCAATTCGCCGTTGGAATCACGACCCGCAAGGGGTGCTTGTTGCGCAAACTCCTGAGTCATAACAAAAGGCGCTCTTAGATTGCTTTCAATATGTCGATCCCAGTTTTTTCTGGTTGCGGTCTGTACAGTATCAAATTCAAAGATAGAGGCGTTATTAATCAAAATAGTTAATGGTCCGCCTAGAGCACTGCTTGCCTTAGAAACGAGTCCAGTGACTTGATTTTCATTGAGTAGGTCGGCGTGAAGTGCTGATGCGCATCGCCCTAGCGCGGAGATCTCTGACGTCAGTGCTTCCGCCTCTTTCTTTGATTCATTATAATGAATGGCCACATCGTACCCGCGTCCCGCCAAATAGATGGCCATTTCGCGGCCAATGCGCTTTGCTCCACCAGTTACTAATGCCCGCATAGAAGCCCTCACAAATCTACATTAATACGAATTGAACATAGCACAGATAAAGTACTGTCAAGGTAAAGCCCCATACGCGCGTCAGCTTAACTTTGTATAAAACGAATGGGATCAGAGTTAGAGATGACGCCAGCATCACCCACAAGTCAAACCTCAAAAATATTGGAGCAACGGCGACGTGACCGACCATCGCTGTAATTCCAATAATCCCAAGAAGATTAAAAATATTTGATCCAATTACATTTCCAATAGCAACGTCAGCCCGATCTCTAAAGGCGCTAACAATCGTTGTAGCTAACTCTGGTAGAGAAGTACCAACAGCAATTAATGTCAAGCCAATGACAGCGTCACTAATACCAAAACTGCTAGCAATCGATGACGCAGCGTCAACAAGTAAATCAGCTCCCAATGGTAAACCCAACATGCCTAAAAGAATCAGCACAGCAATCTTCCAATTGACCATGACCGGATTAGGCTGTTCCAGCTCTGATGATCGCGTTTTGCAAGTATCTTCCACATTGCTGAGATATCCCCGCGCATTTTTAAGATTATTTAGTAGGTAGATGAATAGCAAAGCCAAAAGAATACCCCCCTGCCAAGGAGCAAAACCACCCATAAAAGCCAAAGCTATGAACACTAGTGTAGCAAAGATCATAAAAAAATAGTTCATTTTTGTATCACAATTTGACGCGTCTAACGTGGCAAGCAAAGCGGGCAAACCCAGAACCAATAGAATATTAGCGGTATTTGACCCCACGACATTACCCATAGCGATTCCCGATGTTCCGCTTAAAGTTGCATTAATTGCGATGAGTAATTCGGGCGCTGAAGTGCCAAAAGCAACGATGGTTAAACTTATAATTAATGCCGGAATGCCTAATTTCAGGCTCAAGTTGATTGCACCCTTTACGAGGCTTTCCCCTGCCAAAAGCAAAATAATAAGCCCAATAGCGCTCAGCAACCAATCCGTCATACTAATTTATTTTTTCTCACACAAGCATCCAGAGCGACCAATTTTAAAGCGACCACATTTCCCACATCTTCGTGGTGGCGTAAGTTTTCGCCCGGGGACGCTTAAACGTCCAAACATTGCGAGTATGGCCATACCTGCCAGAAACAGCAAAACGATCTTTGATATCATCTCAAAGCCCAAATTTCGCAAAAGCAATTTTTTCTTCCAAAACTAAAGCCATATCATCGAATATCTTTCCGCTGAACCGAGCAGCCCAACCTTTTTTAGGTCCATAAATTTTAATACGTACATTTTTGCCAAATTTTTCTTTGATGACCGCATCAAGGTGACCGATATGATCGGCAAGCCCAAGTTCAATCGATTTTTGTCCGGCCCAAAATTCACCAGTGAATAAGTTGTGGTCTTTCGGTAGTTTATCGGCACGCCTTTCAGTGATGTGATCTTTGAAGGTTTCATGCACCTGCTCAAGCATGGATTTAATTCGTTTCACTTCTTCAGGTTTTTCCGGCTTAAAAGGATCAAGTGTAGATTTGGACTCTCCAGCCGTGTACACTCGTCGCTCTACACCATAGCGGTCAATCAAACCATGTAACCCAAAGCTTGACGAGATAACTCCGATTGAGCCTACGATCGAACTAGGATCAACATAAATTTCATCCGCCACGGCAGCTAACCAGTATCCCCCAGATGCAGCAACATCTTCAACAAATGCATATACTGGTATCTCTTTTTCCTCTGCAAGCCGACGTATGCGTGCCCCTATTAATGAAGACTGCACAGGTGATCCACCGGGTGAATTGATGAGCAACGCAACCGCCGAGGGACTGCCCTTTTCAAAAGCTTTATCAATCAACGGGGCGAGGGTTTGGTCATTCAATTGTCCCCGTGTACCACTGGCAATCAACCCTGATAGACGGATCACGGAAACTGCCTTGCGTTCTTTTCGAAATGGAATTTTAAATTTCATAACTATCATGTAGAACGCAGATCTTAAACAAACAAGAAGTGCTGCAGGATTCTAAGTCAAATAAATTAGAGTATATCGATTTAGTCACAGTTTGGAGCCTGCCCGATTATCTATTCCGACCTGGAATTAATATGTTTGAAGTCCAAACAAACGTACCCATATCCCACTCTTTAACGGCGGTTTTCCAACCTTCACTTTCAGCTCCGGCTTTAAAATCTACGCCTTCAGATGAATGGCGTGAAATCCCATCAAAAATTGTGGAAAGGCGCTGCGTCTGCATCATGCCGGTTTGTTCAATCGCTTAGTTGATCAAACGTTTTTGCATAGCAAGTTGATCTATTGGAAGGCCTGTCATACGCGCTGCCATGTCCTCTACCACATCGTCTAGTTCCACCTCTGGTACAGCCTTTAGAATAAGGCCCATCTTTTCAGCCTCTAAACCAGTTATTTTATCTCCTGTGAACATCATGCGTTTCGCTTTTTCTGCACCCACACGGTAAATCCACATAGCCGTTGTTGGGCAACCCCAAACACGGGCCGGCATGTATTTAATCTCCGCGTTCTCTGCTTTAAGATAATGTCAACACAAAGAGCAATATCAGAACCACTCGCAATAGCGACATGAAGTGCTGTATGTTTTTCTTCATGAAACAATAATCGAGTACTGGATCCCAAGGCATTTCCTGGACACCGGCGTTAGTTCCCTCTGCTTCTGCAAACGCATTAAGATCATATCCTGCGCAAAATGCCCTTCCTGAACCCGACAGAATAATAACATGAACGTCAGGATCCCCGTCAGCGCATTTTCAGCATCCTCTAAGCTGAAGGCATCTCAAGGTCGATTGCACTCATGAGATTGGGCCGGTTAAGAATAATTCGCGCAATCCGCCCATCTTTTTCGTAAAGCACGCTTGGCACGTTAGTCTCCCCAGTTCTTAGGCACCCCGTACAGTATCAATCATTATCTTAACGTTTTCGGGATCTGCGTCCGGCGTAATTCCATGACCAAGATTAAAAATATGCGGTCCTTTTGACAAAGCTTCTACTACGCGACGTGTGTCATCCACAAGTCTCTTACCACCCGTAACCATATGAGATGACTTTAAATTTCCCTGCACACAGCCATCGATTTGAACATGCTCGGCGACCCATTCCGGGCTGACAGAATTGTCGATTGCCACACAGTCCGCACCACTCGCTTTGGCAAATCCAATATATTTTTCAGCCGCTTCGCGCGGAAAGGCAATGATAGGCACATTCGGAAACCGCTCCTTCAGTGCCTTAATGATTTGCTTAACCGGTTTCAGCGCAAAATCATCGAAGTCGTTTCCCTTTAAGGACCCAGCCCAACTGTCAAAAATCTTTACAACTTCCGCACCAGCCTCAATCTGACAAGCAAGGTATTCAATCGTCCCAACAGTTAGCCGCTCAATCAATCGCTCAAACAACGCTCTATTTTCTGCTTTAAGCAAATGGGCCGGGCTTTGATCCGGCGTACCACGACCAGCTATCATATAGGTCGCAACCGTCCAAGGTGCTCCTGCAAATCCAATTAATGTTGTTTCGCTCGGCAATTCGTTGGATAGAATTTGTACCGTTTTATAAACCGGGGCCAATACCTCATGAATATCATTTACACCTTTAAGGCTCTCAAAATCCATCTCACTTGTCATAGTTGAAAGACGTGGTCCCTCCCCCGTTACAAACCACAACTCCGCCCCAAGCGCCTGTGGAAGCAAAAGTATATCTGCAAATAATATAGCAGCGTCAAAACCATATCGCCGAATAGGCTGCAATGTCACCTCAGCCGCCAGATCACTATTATAGCAGAGGGAAAGGAAATCGCCCGCTTCCGCTCTCGTAGCTCGATACTCTGGCAAATAGCGTCCTGCCTGTCGCATCATCCAGATGGGCGGCGTGTCCATAATTTCGCCAGCCAGTGCCCTTAGAATTTTTTTCTTCTCAGCCATTATC